>Ga0182011_10001049_pt1 | contig 24151 bp, 26 predicted proteins | sample 711E1DmetaG_FD_120481 | JGI IMG/M metagenome (GOLD analysis project Ga0182011, IMG submission 120481) | Permafrost microbial communities from Stordalen Mire, Sweden - 711E1D metaG | ecosystem: Environmental > Terrestrial > Soil > Wetlands > Permafrost | place: Sweden: Stordalen | collected...
GGGTTATTCGGCCCACAACCGAAACAACGGCTATTGTCATTATTAGTATTCAGTGCAATCTGAGGCCAGTTTGACATCTCTTTAATATCTTAACACTTTTCGCACTCAATCTTCATGATAATAGTTGGATTCTTGCTCTAAATGGTCCGCCTTTCTAAAACACCCCCCTCTGTCGTTCCCGCGAACGCGGGAATCCATTAAACCAATCCCCGGTGACAATTGGGCGTCTGTCAAGGTTTGTAGATATTGAAAGCGGGTATAATCCAAAGCCATTGTGATATAGAAAATAGAAGTTCTATGCAGAATGGCCTTGTTTCTTTCCTTCTTTCTACTTTTTCTTCACTACCTTCCATATAGATTAACGGTAAAAATACCCTATTGACATATAGTTTATTATATAGTATTGTAAAATATACAATAGTGTAATTACCATCATATAGGAGGGGGTATGGTTGAAAAAGAGATAAGCGAGGTTAACAGAGATTTCCAGAAAGGACTCTATACCGGAATCTCCGTGTTTATTCTTCTATGCGTCGTCGGTCGGTCTAAAGAACCGATATACGGCTACCAGATCGCCAAAATCATCGAGAAGGATAACGAAGACATCCCCATCATTAAACTGGGGACACTCTACCCGGTTTTACGTTCGCTGGAAAAAAACGGTTTATTGGAAAGCAAAGTCGACCCCTCGGTGACCGGACCTCCCCGGCGATATTACCGGATTACCGGACTGGGAAGCAAGACACTGGTAGAACTAAGGAAAACATGGCAGCGTGCCACCACCTTTATCGATAGCATAATGATAGGAGCTGAAAATGGCGATTAGTAATATAGACGGATATTTGCAGCAATTGAGAAAAGAGCTGGCAAATTGCGACCGCGCCACGATCCAGGACGCTCTCTCCGATGCGGAGGAATATCTGAGAAATGCGCTAGACAACCTGCACCAGACTAAACCTGGAATTTCTGAAGAAATCGCCTTTTCATCGGTGGTGGAAGAGTACGGTTCACCGGCGGAAATCGCTGCCGCGTATAAGAAAATCGAAGCGCAGACGTCCCCTTCCCTGAATATCAGGACACGGTCGCCTGATGCCTCGCTTATCAGCCGGTTTTTCGGGGTGGTGACTGAGCCAAAGGCATGGGGCGCCCTATTGTATCTCCTGTTCACTCTGGCTACCGGTATCATCTACTTTACCTGGACGGTAACGGGCATTTCCCTCTCATTAGGCCTTTTGATCCTGATAATCGGTATCCCCATTGCCGGCGTCTTTATCCTCTCCACCAGAGGGCTGGCTTTACTGGAAGGCCGGATGGTAGAAGCTTTGCTGGGAATACGTATGCCGCACCGTCCTCTATTTTCTCCCAAAGACCAGGGTTTATGGGCTAAATTTAAATCGCTGCTCATCGATAAATACACCTGGTTCTCCATGGTTTACATGCTGCTACAACTACCGCTGGGCATCATTTACTTTACCTTATTTATTACTTTAATCGCGGCATCCCTATCTCTGATAGTCAGTCCAATCCTGGAGCTGGGCTTTAATCTTCCATTATTCACCAGCTGGAATACACTATATTATCTCCAGGGATGGGTATTTCCATTCGCCGTAATTGTCGGAGTTTTAATCTTCTTTATCACCCTGCATCTGGCGAAATTAACCGGCAGTCTGCAGGGCAGACTGGCTAAGGCAATGCTGGTGAGAGAGTAAAGGGAAAAAGGGGAAAAATGAAAAAGTCGATTGTTTTTTTAATATCATTACTGATTTTAGCCGTGCTGTTTTCTACCGGCTGTTCGGCGATCTTACGAACGACCGGAGCAGGAAAAATCGCCGAAAAGACCTACGATTTTTCCAATTTCACCGGTGTCTCAATATCTGATGCGTTGCAATTCGATATTAAGCAGGCCGATACTTACAGCGTGGTTGTCTCCACTCATGAAAATGTCTTTGAACACCTCGATATGCATCAATCAGGCGACACTCTGGTTATCGGTATGAAATTCTTTCCTTTTAACACCTCCGGTATTATTGTGACGATCACTATGCCGCAACTCAGCACACTGACAGTCTCAGGAGCCTGCGATGGGACAGCCACCGGCTTTGATTCAACCAATGACCTGGAGATAAATGTCTCCGGAGCCAGTGATTTGAATACGGATTTAAAAGCCGGTAAAACAAAACTGGATATATCCGGAGATGCGAATATTACCGGGAATTTAACTTCCACTGATACTCAGATCAAACTCTCCGACGCTTGCGACCTCAACATGATTTTAAACACCGGTAAGACTATAATCAGCGCGTCCGGTAGTAGTGACATTAAAGGCCCTCTGCAAGCTCTCGATTCCCAGATTACACTAATCGGCGACAGCACTTGTGAATTATCAGGTTCCGCGGGTAATACGGTGCTTCAAGCTTCCGGGGCGAGTGACATGGATTCACTAGATTTAATATTGCAAAGCGCCGATGTTAATTTAAACGGCGCCAGCGACGCCACTATTCACACCGATGGGACATTGAATATTGATATTACAGGAGCTTCTACACTGAACTATACCGGTAATCCGACCATGGGCAAAATTGCCGTCAGCGGAGCTTCTGACATAAACCATCGATAACTATATATCGATCTTCTGCTTACAGTTCGGCGGGGTTTTCATAAGGATAAAAGTTTGACATCATTACCGGCACAAATTAAACCGAATCACCCTGTAATCAGGCCATCTCGATGGTGGTTTGACCCCTTTCTATGGGGATTTGTTGTTATCTTCGGGGTGGCTTTTGCCGCTTTACCTGATATTTCAGCAGAATGGCTGTCTACCATCCTTATTCCAACGGGAACCATTTTAGCTATCGCTTTAGTAGTGTTCCTCTCCCGGGAACAAATGCCGGCTGTTTTAAAAATAACCCATCCAGCTATGGAATGGTGGATTGCAGTTGGATGGTATGTCGTTTTTATGGTGCTGAGCTTTATCACGAAAGGCGGCGGCATTCTGGCGAATGACATCGCGAAATGGCTCTGGTTCGTCATTTTACCGCTTGGTTCATTATGGTTTGTATGCGGGCGTAACCCCAATTTAGCCTCATTTTTACGTTCGTTCGGACTACACAGGCAAGGTTTAGGGAAAGCACTTCTTTTAGGTTTAGTAGCCTTTATTATTTTGTTGCCTTTTATTCTAATGTCGATGCCGGCTTCACAATTGAAGAAAATCCACGACATTTTTCAGCAACCTTTACAGGCAATGGTCATTATTCCGGTTAGTTTCCTGCTGCTGCTTTTTACGGCCGGTTTTACCGAAGAGATCTTCTTTCGGGGAATTCTACAATCGCGTTTAGCTAAAGTGATGAAGTCCGAATTACGCAGTTGCCTGATAATAGCCGTTCTGTTTGGTTTGTATCATTTGCCGTACGCCTATTATTCCGCTGACTGGCAAAGTCATGGCAATCTGGTTTGGGCAATAGCCAGTGTTTTAACCGAACAGGCAATCGCCGGGTTGGTATTGGGTGTACTATGGATGCGAACGCGCAATCTCGGTGCTTCGATTCTTTTACATGTATTGATCGATTTGTTACCGGCGATGACCATGCTGCATTTTACTATCAGGTAACAAGAAAGAATAATTCCCATTCCGGTACAGGCTGGAACCCATGAAAAATCCCTCCTGACCTCCCTTTTGCGAAAGGGAGAGCACCTTTCTCACACTTGTCATCCCTGTCCCATGCCTGCGCATAGGATAAACTCCGGCTGAAGGCAGTAGTCGAAAGTACTTTACGAAGGAAATGTACAGGAATCCATACCGACTCTTTCTCCCACCGGGTATTTTAGGGAGTCCAAGAGGGACGTTGCGACACCTGACCAAAGTTAAAATATCAAATACTACTTATGACTCACAACTCAATCCTTTTATCTTGCACGCACCCCCTTAATACTCCCAATTGCCCGTTGACCACTGATGGCTGATAACTATTTGCGCTTAAGCTATTGAAATTTTTTAACATTTATCATATTGTTAGAAGCAAGGTTACGTTAAATGATGCCAGAAACAAAACCTGATGTTACCTCTGAAGCCATGCCGGAAGCTCCACCGCTGACACCGCCGGATGCGATACCGGCTGTTTCCGAACCTGTACTTCCGAAAACTCGCTGGCAGCGATTTTTACATTGGGAGTTTTGGGGACTTTTTATTATTGTCCTGGTTACTCTGATTTTCCATATTATTGCGATAGACCGCCCCCCGACGATAGTCTGGGATGAAACATGGTATGTTGGGGATGCCCGGTCTATTTTCAGCGGCACCGGCGAATTGCGTCCCGAACACCCGCCTCTCGCCAAACTTTTCATCGTGGCAGGTGATTATATATTTAATGGTTTCAACACTCCTGAAAAAGATTCCGGTGCAAAAACTCAAGGGTACATCGGGAATGACGCCACTAACGACAACGTAATAAATGTCACTGATGCTTCCAAGTTCAATGTCGGCGAGACAATCAGGATCGAGACTGAACAGTTGGATATCACCGGCGTCAATACTACACTCAACCAGATTACTGTCAAACGCGCAGTAGGCGGGACTATCTCGTGGGATCACTCCGGGCAACAAACGATTTATATTTTCACTGATAATGCTTTCGGCTGGCGTTTCTTTTCGATAATTTTCGGTACAATCGGTATTATCCTGTTCTACTTTATTTGCCGCAAACTTAAATTCTCGTGGAAAACCACTATGTTAGCGACCTTTCTCTTTGCGTTTGAGGATATGACTTTCCTGCACTCCAGCCTGGCTTTACTCGATGTTTATATGGTCACTTTTATGCTGGCGGCCTTATTAGCCTATCTCGATGAGAAATATATCTGGTCGGGAATATTGGTTGCTCTTAGCGCCGAATGCAAACTGATCGGCGTCCTCATTATCATTGCCATTTTGTTCCATTGGATTATTTACCGCAGAGATAAGTGGAAAACATTCGTAGTTTCACTCGTTGTTGCTGCAGTATCCTTTGTGGTTTTGATCGTATTTTTCGATTTCTTCATTAAAGGCAATATTGAAAACCCCATTACTCGCATTAATGCCCTGCTTTCCAGCACCGCAGCCAATCAATTTACCGTCCCCAAGCTGTCCATCTCCAGTCGCCCCTGGGTTTGGATTTATCCGCAATGGGTAAACCCGGTTCAAAATTCACCGTTTATCGCCTATTCATACGACCCGCAATATATCTCGTTCATCAGCTCGACGATACAATTGTTAATAATCCCGACCATTGGTTACATGATTTACAAAGTAACCAAAGGGAGCAAAACGGCCGGTCTGATAATCCTCTGGTTCCTGGCAACTTATGTCATCTGGATTCCCCTGGACATTGTCTCGAACAGAGTGACATTCGTGTTTTATTTCCTTACGACCACACCCGCGATTTGTATCGGGATTGCCATGGGGTTAAGTGAAGCCTTGGACTTTTTAAAAAAGCGGCGCGAGAAACTCAATAGACTATCAACCGGAGTGGCCATATCATATGGAGTAATCGTTCTATATCTGTTAATTCACCTGGCCATTTTCATCGTGTTCAATCCGGCGATTCCTACTATCATCAAGACCTGGCTGCCGCCGTTTAATGTAGGTTGAGGCAGCTCTAAATTTACGCCCAGCCGACTCTCACCCTGCATCTCTCTCCTTCCCACAGTGTTTCTTCTACCGTGTAAGCTACGTTTTCCTTTAAGGCTTTAACCAGCCCTTCCATGGGGTTCAGGCAATATATCCGGCAGGGACTGGGAGCACCCAGTTTTTTTGTGATAGCACACAGCCTGCAACTGTTCGCTTGTGCGATAAAACCTTCCGCAGAACTGTTTTTAATTTCCCATTGTGCGCAACCGAAAAGCTCGGATAATTTGAGAAATACTTCTTCGGGTTTATTCATGCCGAATTGAGTAGCCATTATCTTTCCGGTCGCTAGTTGTACCAGACGTTTCCGGTCGCTCACATGTTGCAAGACGCCCTCTTTGTCAAACTGTAAAACTGCATCGGCGAGAACTCCGGCATAAGCCATCTGCAAAATTTGAACCTGTTTGTCACTATCCATCTCTTCTCCTTATTTATAGGCTCTAATTATATTAGTGCGGAGAGAAATGGTTTTGTGACAACTCCGTTCGGTTTCTTTTTTTAATCTGGCAATAGGTCATGCCTTGCAAATTTATCGGAATCCTCCCTTCTTTGCAAGAGGAGGTAGAAGTAATTTTTCAGAGGGGGTGTGTACAGATCACGTGCATCGGTTACAAAATGGACTTCATATATAGGTAACAATTAATGCATAAGCAAGAGAAAAGCGGTGCCGTGGCAGAATCAGTTTACTTTTGGATGAGGGGAAAGGGATTAAAGGGATGGGGCACTCTATCAACATAAACTCCGGGAAAAAGTGATACCCTGATTACAATAAATGGCTCGTAACTGAAAACTCATAACTTACAACTGGCAACTAAACTACAATCTCTTTAACCAATAATTTTTCCCCGGCAGCACTTTTTCGGAAATAAGATATATATTCACTGAACGCGTGATCGACTTCAAGTTCTCATATTCCTGAGGTAAATCGATATCTTTTACGTATTTCTTCATCCGGCAGTGGCAAGAACCCTCAGGATTAAAAAGGACGCACTCGTCTTTCAGGAAATTCTTTAATTTTCTCCGCGTCCTGAACACGATCTGCCGGATTGTTTGCTCATTCATCCCTTGCATTTCGGCAATTTCTCCGTAAGAAAGCTGCACCACGTCTTTAAAAATATATATCAAGCGCGACTCATTATCCAGGCAGTGCAGCATTTCAGTCAGGCATTTATCACACATTTCCCGCACCCAGATATCTTTATTAAAATCCCTCTGTTGCGGTAAATCCAAATCGCCGCCACGGAAATACCCGCGCAGAAATTTAGTAGAATATTGTCTTTCGTTCCGGGCAAAATCCAGAACCACCCGACGGGTAATGCTGTAAATCCACGTTGATATTTTTGCATCACCCCTGAAACCGGGCAACGCCTTAATAATCTCCAGCCAGACTTGTTGGGATGCATCCTGGGCTAAATGGGGATCTTGCACCATCCGGCGGCACACAGCAGACGCCAGCTTCCCGTAATCTTCAACCAGTGATTCCGTGGAAATCTTCATAGCCTTTTCTTTGGAGATAGAAGTAATGTCTATTTCCATAGACCGCTTGTCATCATGCCGATGTTCACCGGTTCGTAGGAATCGAATACCACATCGCGGACAGTACGCATCTTTCTCCATATAGCCTCATATCCCTTGGTATGACGGGCAATTGATATATGCTTCAACCAGGTAGCAATCTCATCGGGTTTAGCCTCACGCAGTTCTTTTACCGTACCCATTAACCTCACCGCCGGAGGAGAATCGAATTTCCCTCCCAAGAGCGATTTCATCCAGAAAAACTTACTTGCATTAACTGCTAAAAAGCATACCCTAGGATTCTTACTGAGGTTCTCGCGCGTCTGTTTGCTGTATTCATCGAAAAAGTATCCGGTCTGGTCGTCCCGCAGTATCAATGCCCCAATTGGTGTCACGTGCGGAGAACCATCAGCATTTGTCGTCGCCATGGAAAAATGCAAACAACTTTTAAAAGCTTCTTCGAATATCGGACGGATTATATTCCAATTATTTTCAATTTTCATATTTTCATTCTTTCTTCGGTGCCCCGATCGGCGGTCGCCGCAGATAAATTGGTTGCAGCGTGACGGCATTATCCACATCGCCGGCGTCCAGGCGCTGTTTACCCAGTTCCAGCAGGAAACTGGCGCGCTTGAAATCTGATATTTGGGGCGGAATGACCGCTTTCGATTTTAGCAGCGTTATAATTTGCTCGGTAACGGCCGGTAAAAATTCACCGCAAAATATTGTCTTTTTCGTGATGTGCTTGCAGAGATATTCCACCGTAACGATATCCGCCTTGACCAGTTGTTGCCATTTCCCATACTTTTTCTGGTAGGTCGCCGTGGCCACTTCACTCCTGCCGGCATTGAAAATAGCGCAAACAGGCAAGCCGGTTTCCGCGTACTGGTAGGCCGCCACCTCCAGGCTGTTAATGCCAACAATCGGTATCCCCAGACTGAAGGCAAGTCCTTTGGCGGCACTGATGCCGACTCTCAATCCATTAAAACTGCCGGGGCCCTGCGCCACAATAATAGCCGCCAGGTCCTTTGCCGTAATGCCGGTTAAGGTAAACAACTGATTCAGGTTGGGTAGTAGTTGTGTGGTATGATTTTGCTTCGAACGCCAGGTCAGCTCCGCTAGCACAGTATTATCCTGCGCCAGTGCCAGACTTGCAGTATCGGTTGAAGTATCGATTGCCAGCAGCACCTGTTTACCTCCCTAAGGACATGGAATAGAGTCTTTTAATTTTTTTAACATACTGACGTAACGCTTTCCCTTCGGTTCGATGATAAAACTGCGCTCATTGCCGGAAAGGTAATCGATTTTAATGATGAGATGGTCTTCCGGTAATACAGTCATACCTTTGTTGGCCCATTCGATGACACATACACCTTTGCCATACAGGTAATCATCCAGGCCAAGGTCGCTGATTTCTTTAATATTGGCCAATCGGTAAAAGTCCATATGATACAATGCCAGTCGACCGTGCAGTTCACGCATAATGACGAAAGAGGGGCTCAGCGTGTATTCCTGAATATCGAGCCCATAGGCAATGCCCTGCGTCAGACAGGTTTTGCCCGCGCCCAGTTCCCCGATGAGTAAATAAATATCCCCGGGTTCGGCCAGCTTGCCGATACTTGTACCCAGCTTCTGCGTCTGTTCCGCACTATGTGTCACCAGTTTCAATGTTTTCATAATCTCGCCCTGAACAAAGTGAAGGGTCTCCCTGTCTAATTTAATCCGAGAAAATGGTCCCAGCCTGTTTTCTTAATGCTGAATGGCTTGCCCCGGCTGTCAATCAGATTTACTTTACTGACTTTTCCCTCCGTGATTTCCCCGATTACCGTGACCGGACACTGCATCGCTTTTTTCACCTTATTCATAACCAACGGACTGGCGGTGAAAAGCAGCTCATAGTCTTCACCGCCGGTCAAGGCCAGTTCCAGTGCACGTTCGTCGAAACAATCTTTTACTGTCGGGGATACCGGAACCAGGTCGACATTAATCCGCGCGCCCACTTTGCTTTCCTGACAGATATGCGTCAGGTCGCCAACCAGGCCATCGCTGATATCCATGCCGCATTTAACGCCTTTTTCGATAAGGAGTTGGCCTTCAACTACACGCGGGTTTGGGGTGAGATGAGCTTGTTTGAGTTCCTTAGCCATTTGGGGCTTAAATTTCAGGTTTTTACTCAGCATTTCCAATCCCGCAGCCGAAGCTCCCAGATAATTGGTCACGGCTATTTTATCGCCCGCTTTCGCCGCTGAACGCCGTAGAATTCGATTATTTTTCCCGATGGCGCAACCGATGACCGTCACGCTGATAAAAATAAATGGGGAACTGACCGTATCTCCGCCGACAATTGCGGTACCGAATTTACCTGCAATAGCGGACATCCCCTTATAGAGTGCAACTACATCTTCGACCTTGGTATCGCCGGGCAAGCCTATGGAAATCAGCGCATACCACGGAGAACCGCCCATTGCCGCAATATCACTCAGGTTCACTGCCAGCGATTTCCAGCCCAGTTCCCGCCACGACATGTATGACAATGAGAAATGAACGTCCTGAACCAGGGAGTCTACAGTCGCCAGTTGAACGGTGCCGCCGCCAAGGTACGCGGCAGCATCATCGCCAATGCCGACAATCAGTTGCTGCCAGGCGGCTTGCTTCTTGTTTTCGGTCTGCTTGGCCATTTTATAGAGCCGTGCAATCAGTCCGAACTCCCCGATTTCCTTGACCTTCATAGCGGAATTATATCATCAAGGCTTGGCCTTGTCTAAAAAACAGTAGCTAAATCAAAATAAATAATCCATTCCGGTAAAAACCGGAATCCAGTTATCATTTTTTGTTCTTATTCAAAGGATTTGGATTAGTATTTAGATATTCTAATTTAGTATTTAGACCGCTGGTCTTCGTTTATGCCAGTCGGTTGCCTGTTGATAGGCATAGCTGATTTTCAGCAGGGTCTCTTCAGAAAAAGGCTTGCCGAGAATCTGCATCCCAACAGGTAACCCCTGCGCAAAACCGGCAGGAATCGAGATGCCTGGAATACCGGCAATGTTAACCGGCAGCGTGCAGACGTCGCTGAGGTACATCTGGACCGGGTTATCCGCTTTCTCCCCGATTTTGAACGGTACGGTGGGTGAAGTGGGCGTTACCAGTGCATCATATTTCTCAAATGCCTGGTCGAACTCGCGTCGTATCAACGTGCGGACTTTCTGCGCTTTGAGATAATAAGCATCGTAATAACCGGAAGACAAGGCGTAAGTGCCGAGCATAATGCGGCGTTTCACTTCCGGTCCGAAGCCGAATTGTTTGGTCTTTTCCATACCTTCCCACATATTGTCGGTTTTCAAGTAAGAGAAACCGTATTTCGAACCGTCATAACGCGCCAGGTTCGCCGAGGCCTCCGACGGGGCGATGATATAATAAACTGCCAGCGCATGCGGGGTCTGCGGCAGAGAAACACCCCAATCAACCCTGGCGCCCAATTTTTCCAGCTCGCGGATGGCTTCTTTCATCACAGTTTCAACTTCCGGCTGCATTCCCGCAACGAAATACTCTTTGGGGATGCCGATTTTCATGCCTTTCAGGTCTTTTGCAAGCCCTTTGGTATAGTCCGGGACAGCTTCCGTCGCGGAGGTGGAGTCAGCTTTGTCATAGCCGCTGATAACATTCATCACTAATGCGCAATCCAGTGCATCCTTAGTCAGCGGTCCTATCTGGTCGAGCGAACTGGCGAAAGCCACCAGCCCATACCGGCTGACCCTACCGTAGGTTGGTTTAAGTCCAGTAACATTGCAGAATCCGGCCGGTTGACGGATACTGCCACCGGTATCCGAACCAAGGGCGAAAACACATTCATCTGCCGCCACTCCCGCTGCCGAACCGCCGCTGCTGCCGCCGGGGACACGGGATAAATCCCAAGGATTATGTGTCGTGAAAAACGCCGAGTTCTCCGTCGAGGAACCCATTGCAAACTCATCCATATTAGCCTTGCCCACCATCACAGCACCCACGTTGTATAGTTTCTCTACCACCGTGGCATTATACGGTGGCACAAAGTTTTCCAGCATCTTCGAAGAGCAGGTTGTTTTGATACCTTTTGTGGATAAAAGGTCTTTAAGTAACATCGGGATACCGGTTAACGGACTTGCTTTGCCTGCGGCAATGAGTTCATCGGCTTTCTGAGCCTGCTGCAGTGCGGACTCTTCGGTGACGGTAACAATCGCCCGCACCTTCGGCTCGACTGACTTGATACGCTCAAGATAAGCCTTTGTTAACTCTACCGACGATATTTTTTTAGCCTTCAGTAATTCATGAGCGGCGTGGATGGTCAAATCGTTATGCTTATCGGTCAATTTCAGGTCTCCTTATTCCAGTACCGAGCGCAGTTTGAATAACTCCCCTTCGCGGTCGGGAGCATTTGCCAGAACCTGCTCCGCTGTCAGTGAATCACGGAAAACGTCTTCCCGCATCACATTTTTCAGATTGATAGACTGAGCCGTAGGCGGTACATTCGTGGTATCGATTTCTTTCAATACCTCGAAGTTCTCGATAATGTTAGATAGTTGTTCCCTGGCTTTTTCAATTTCCGCTTCGCTCATCCCCATGCGGGCAAGAGCGGCAATATGTAATACTTCTTCACGCGATAATTTCATCGTTTACCTCGCAATTCAAACTGACAAGATTATAACATTCGTGCGTAAGAGACGCAACGCTACGCGCGCGGGAAAGAAAGAAACGATATCAATGCCCGGGTACCTGAGGGAGTTCAAGAGGGGCGTTAAGCCCCTCTTAGTGAAAAAAGTTCCCCTCTCTTATAAGAGAGGGGATAGAGATGAGTCGTTGTGCAAGCTACAATGGCTGCTATCCATTTACTCATAACTCCGCATTCACAATTCTTTTCTGAAAGCTGATTGCTAAATACTGATAGCTTATAGCTATTCGCCTTGACCCAAATCAGAACCCGCCGCTACTACCCAAATATTGCCGTGTAATAATAGTTATGCTATACTTTGTTGTAGCCTAAAAAGGAGAGGATAACTTGCCAGACAGCACAACAATTAAAGAATTACTGGAAGCCGGAGCGCATTTCGGGCACCAGACCAGCTACTGGCATCCCCGCATGAAGACTTACATCTTCACCAAGCGGGACGGCATCCACATTATTAACCTGGAACAAACTGCCGGTATGCTGGATAAAGCCTGTGAAAAAATAAAGGATATCGTAGCTTCCGGCGGTACCATACTTTTCGTCGGAACCAAAAAACAAGCTCATGATGCCATCGAAGAAGAAGCCAAACGATGCGGCATGTTCTGGGTCAACCAGCGCTGGGTCGGCGGCACACTGACCAACTTCACCACCATTCAGGCACGCATCGACCACCTCGTTCGCTTGGAAGACGCACAAGCCAAAGGCGAATTCAGCCGCTTACCTAAAAAAGAGGCCATGGGTATCGAAGAAGAAATCGCCAAATTAAACAAACAGATGGGCGGCATCAAGGCCATGACCAGCCTGCCGTCAGCGCTTTTCATCGTCGATACGGTAAAAGAAAATATCGCCATCGCTGAAGCCAAACGTATAGGCATCCCGATAGTTGCTATTGTCGATACCAATTCCAACCCTGATGATATCGACGACCCGATTCCGGCGAACGACGATGCCATTAGGGCCGTCAAGTTAATCTGCCATCGCATTGCCGATGCTGTTATGGTGGGAAAAGCAATGATGGCACCGATAAAATCAGAGGAAGGAGAAGGGGTTAATCCAACCGAGGCGCCAACTGCAGAAGTCAAAGCCTCTGAACCTGAGATTTTCACCCCTGACGACAAATAATAATGGAAATTTCTACTGCCCAGGTCAAGGAATTAAGAGATAAATCCGGCGCCGGTATCATGGAATGCCGCACTGCACTAGTGAAACATGAGGGCGATTTTGAAAAAGCTCTGGAAACCCTGAAAAAACAATCAATCAACAAAATTGAAAAACGAAGCCAGCGTACCGTTGGCCAGGGAAGCGTCACTACTTATATTCACACCGGTAGCAAGATCGGAGCGATGGTAGAATTGAACTGCGAAACCGATTTTGTCGCCCGTACCGATATTTTTAAAGAATTGGCCCACAATATTGCCATGCAAGTTGCCGCTCAGGAACCGGTCTGTATATCTCAGGATAAAATGCCCAAGGATATCGAAATGACTCCTGAAGTAGCTTGCTTGCTTCTCCAGCCTTTCATCAAATCTCCTGAATTAACTATTCAGGATCTGATCAATGATGCCATGGCGAAAACGGGCGAAAACATTAAAGTAACCCGATTCGTGCGATTCGAAATCGGACAGGCGGAGTGCAGAACCGCGGGAATATAAGTACCTGTGTTCCCGCAATAAGCCTGATAATGAAGGTGGATACCCATGACGACTCCTAAGTACAAGCGTATCCTGCTCAAACTTAGCGGTGAAGCCTTCAAAGGCAAATCAGACTACAACATTGACCCTTCTGTGCTTACCAGAATTGCCAAAGAAATCAAGAATGTTACTCAGCTTGGCGTGCAGGTCGGCATTGTCGTCGGTGGCGGTAATATCTGGCGCGGGGCAGCCGCAGAAAAGCGCGGCATGGACCGGGTTACCGCCGATTATGCAGGAATGATTGCTACGGTTATAAATGCCCTGGCGCTTCAAGACGCGCTGGAACAAATAGGCGTCAACACCCGTACCCAGACTGCCATCGATATTCAAAAAGTCGCCGAGCCCTATATCCGGCGTCGCGCTGTCCGTCATCTGGAAAAAGGCAGGGTGGTCATCTTTGCCGGCGGCACCGGTAACCCGTATATGACCACAGATACTGCCGCTGCTCTACGCGCCGTTGAAATTGAAGCCGAAGCTCTGCTCATGAGTAAAAATAATGTCGACGGTATTTATTCCGCCGACCCGCAAAAAAACCCCTCTGCTAAAAAATTTGATAAACTGACCTATCTGGAAGCTCTGAATCTACGCCTCAAGGTAATGGACGCCACTGCGCTATCACTCTGTCTGGAAAACAAACTGCCGATTATTGTCTTCGATTTTCAGTCGGATCGCAGTATCGAACGGGCTGTCATGGGTGAACTTATCGGGACTATAGTATCAGGGGGATAAAGATGATAAATAATCAGTCAATCGCCACCGCTGAACAAAAGATGAAAAAATCGATTGAAGCTATCCAGAAAGAGCTTTCCTCCATCCGCACCGGCCATGCCTCTCCCAGCTTGATAGAACACCTTAAAATTGAATATGCCGGCGCAGTTTTGCCACTCAATCAACTCGCCAGTATCTCCGCCCCGCAAGCAAACTTACTGGTTGTTCAAGCCTGGGATAAGGGCAGTTTTTCCAGCATCGAGAAAGCGATATTAAAATCCGAATTGGGATTAAATCCCATTAACGATGGGCGTGTGATTAGGATCAACATCCCCCCTCTTAGCGAAGAACGCCGTCAGGAATTGCTTAAAATCGTACATCGCCGCATTGAAGAAGGTAAAATCGCCCTCCGTAATATCCGGCGTGATGCCCAGGAAGAACTGAAAACTCAGGAAAAAGACAAGGATATCTCTCAGGACGAGCACAAACTACTGCAGAATCAGCTGCAAAAAATAACCGACACCTACACTGTGAATATGGAACAACTTGGCAAAGATAAGGAAAAAGAGGTTATGGCAGTTTAGCCGTAGCCTACCCTCCGATTCACCGAGAGAGCCTTAATGAGACTAACTGCAGAAAACATCTCGCCATTACCCAACCACGTAGCTATAGTACCTGACGGTAACGGCAGGTGGGCAGCAAAACGCGGTTTACCCCGTCTTGCCGGACACAAGGAAGGTGTACTGAACATGTTAAAAATGATTCAGTACATCAATGAATACCCTATCAAATACGTCACTTTCTACGGTTTTTCCACTGAAAATAAAAATCGCCCTGAACAGGAAGTCAATGGCTTATTTAAACTTGTTGAACATTTTGTCGATGAACAACTTAATAAAATCCATGAGAAAAATATTAAAATCCGCCACATCGGCAGATTAAACGGATTACCTGATAGCTTGCAAAATGCCATTCAGAAAGCCGTATCTCTAACTGCCGACAATACCGGCCTGACACTTGGTATTGCCTGGAACTACGGCGGACGGGCGGAAATCGTTGATGCGATTAATAACATGATGGCAGACCCGAACAGACCCCAGCCACTCGATGAGAAGTCTTTTGCTCGCTACCTGTATACCGGGGATATGCCGGAGGTAGACCTGCTCATCCGTACCGCCGAAAAACGCCTAAGTAACTTTTTACTTTGGCAATCGGCTTACAGCGAAATTTATTTCACCGATGTCCTCTGGCCTGACTTCGGTAAAAAGGATATCGATAACGCACTAATCGACTATAGCAAAAGGAACCGCCGTTTCGGCGGATTATGAGCGGCGCCTATGCTTAAAAACCGCATCATTACATCAGCTTGGGCGATTCCGCTTCTCGGCGTCATTATCTGGTTTGGCGAGCCCTATTTTACAATCTTTATTGCCATCGCGGGTTTGCTGGCAATGATCGAGTTCTCCCGTTTAACGAATGTTATCAAGGATAAACCACTCACCATTTTCGGGATAATCTGGACTCTGTTATTTATCGTTATCCGTAATCCGCACATCGAGTCCCGGATACAACCGTATATCAGCCTCGATTTACTCTATCCTTTCCTTTTCACCGCAGGCATCGCTGTTTCTTTAATCGTGCTGTTGACGCGTAAACAAAAACAGGGTGCTTTTACCGATTGGGCCTGGATATTCGCCGGAATCCTGTATGTAGGCTGGTTGTTGAGCTACCTGGTGGCTCTACGAGGTTTAGATGACGGTAGAAGCTGGGTTTTTCTGGCTATTTTTGCTACATTCGGTTCGGATTCTGCCGCTTATTTTGTCGGCAGGACTATGGGAAAAAACAAACTCGCCCCAGTTGTCAGCCCCAACAAAACGTGGGAAGGCGCCGCCGGCGGTTTGATTGGGGGCATAATTGTCAGTTTGTTCTTTCTTTTGCCTACCCCGGTGCGGCTCACCGCCTTTGTCAATTGGTGGCAGATTGTCATCCTCGGCTTGATGATTAGTGTTTTCGGACAATTGGGCGACCTGGTGGAATCGCTATTGAAACGGAATACCGGCGTTAAAGACTCAGGGAATCTCTTTCCCGGACACGGCGGTATCCTCGACCGTATGGATAGCATCGTATTCGCAGTTGTTGTAGTATATTATTGGGTGGTATGGTCAATTCACTGAAGCAACAACTGGCGATTCTCGGTTCTACCGGTTCCATCGGTAGACAGACGCTTCAGGTTGTCCGTAATTTAACCGGTCGTTTTAATGTAGTAGCATTAGCCGCCGGGCAAAATCTGGAATTGTTTTCCCAACAAATCGCTGAATTCCAGCCTAAGTTTATTTCTTACCAGTCAAAGAAAAACGCATCACTTGCTAATCATAACTGTAAACTTCTTAGTCTCGAAGAAATCGCCGCCCATCCGGAAGTTGATACCGTTGTTATCGCCACCTCAGGTAAAGCCGGGTTATGCGCCACGCTCGCCGCGGTGAAAACCGGTAAGAAAGTTGCTATTGCTAACAAAGAACCGCTGGTTATGGCCGGGGAAATCATCACCCGGGAAGCAAAGTTGAGCGGTGCTAAAATTCTCCCAATCGATAGCGAACACAGTGCCATCTGGCAGTGTTTGAATGGGGAGCCGCAACCACCACAACGTATTATCCTGACAGCTTCCGGCGGATCTTTCCGCAACTATTCGCAAGAACAATTACTTGCAGTCATGCCGCAACAGGCTTTAAAACACCCGTCGTGGCAGATGGGTAAAAAGGTCACTATTGACTCCGCGACACTTATGAACAAGGGCCTGGAAATTATGGAAGCCCGCTGGTTATTCGATATTCCGCTCGAGAAAATCGACGTCATTATCCATCCGCAGAGTATTATTCATTCAATGGTAGAGTTTGCGGATGGCTCATATAAAGCTCAGTTGTCTTTCCCGGATATGCGTCTGCCTATTCAATATGCACTGACCTATCCGGAACGGGTGTCGAATTCAGAACTGCCTAAACTTGATTGGAACAAAATAAAAGAATTAACCTTTGCACCACCTGACTATAAAAAGTTCCCCTGTCTGGAAATAGCTATAAAAGCCGCTAAAGTTGGGGGCACCGGCCCTACTGTGCTTTGCGCCGCCGATGAGGTCGCCGTCGAATTATTCCTGCAAGAATCCATTAAATTCAACGATATCGCCCGGTTGGTGGAGCGGGTACTTCAAGAACATCAAACTGTTCCCCACCCGACCCTTGACGATATTCTGGCTGCCGATAATTGGGCCAGAGAAAAAGCCACAGAACTATCTATAAAGGCTAAAACATGGTAATCACGCTGGTTTCTTTTTTCCTGATATTAATCGTTGTAATTCTGGCCCACGAACTGGGACATTTTTTCACTGCTAAACTTTTTAAGGTAAAGGTTGAAGAATTCGGTATTTTCCTGCCGCCCAGGATCGCCTCGTTTAAAAAAGGCGAGACGGTTTATTCTCTGAATGCCATCCCCCTCGGTGGATTTAATAAACTGGCGGGAGAAGAAGACCCCAAAGTCGCTGGCAGTCTGGCCGGCAAAAGCATCTGGGTCAGATTACTAGTACTCAGCGCCGGCTCTATTATGAATATTTTATTGCCTCTGCTATTGTTATTTATCGCCTACATGATTCCTCACCTGGAATCAGCGAACAATATCTTAACCGATAAGGGAGAACTCTATGTAGCACAGGTCGTGGCCAATTCACCGGCTTCCCGCGCAGGAATACAAGCCAACGACATTATTCTGAGCGCTAACGGGCAACCTTTATACAACGTCGGCGATTATCAGAAAATCGTTGATGCCAATCTTGGCGTAGAGATTACTCTTACGCTCAAACACCCCGATGCTACCACCACGGAAGTAAAGGTAACACCGGAGGCGAATGCCCCGGCAAGTCAGGGCGCGACCGGCCTTGCCTTGTCTACTGTAGTGAAAAAAAGTTATTCTTTCTGGCAGGCAATTCCTCAAGCCGGCATAGGATACTGGAACCTGCTCCTGCTTTTTAAAGACGGAATCGTCGGTATGATAAAAGGTGCCGTACCGGTGAATCTGACCGGTCCCGTGGGTATTGCGCAGATGACCGGGGAAATTATCAAGACCGGTATCGCCAATCTGTTAAGGTTTGCCGCTGTTATCAGCCTGAATCTTGGTATCCTCAATATCTTCCCTATTCCCGCGATGGATGGCGGTAGAATTGTCTTTGTCCTGGTGGAATGGGTGCGCCGCGGTAAACGTGTTTCCCCTAAAACAGAGGGTATGGTGCATACGATCGGTTTTATCCTGTTAATGATCGCGTTTCTGATCATTTCTTACCACGATATTGTGCGTATCATCAGCGGCAAGACCCTGGGCTGAATATCCCCACATAGATTTACCTAATCGCGACTCAATACTCATTACTCACAACTGATAACTGCTCAGGACAAATTCATGGCCTCCTTGATCTTATTTATACCCAAGTCGTTTGTATTACAGAGATTGCCACGCCTCCTTTGGAGGTCTCGCAGTCAGAAATACTTTTTCTTCCGAAGGTACTCACCGCAATGAACTGATGTATCGAACCAAAATGTACTGGAAGGGGCAAGGGACAGGGACATTGTATGAACAACACAATCACAATCTATTCACTCACAACTCCCCACGCATAACTCAAAATTGAATCCAATTTCATTGACAAGCTAAAAATTGATGTTAAAATTGGTATAGTGAAATAAGGAGGATACTCAAGATGCCTTTATATGTCATGTTTTCCAAACTCTCAACTGAGGGAAGAAAGACCATGATGAACAATCCCAGCAGAGTGTTTGAAGTAAACAAAGAAGTGGAAGAAATGGGCGCCAAGGTAGTCGCCCAGTATGCCCTGCTAGGTAATTATGACTTCATCAATATTCTTGAAGCCCAGAGTAATGAAGTGATTGCGCGCGTTTCCGCAGAATTAGGCTCCAGGGGTACCTTGGAACCCATCACCATGGCCGCAATCAGCATGAAGGATTATGTCAGAGAACTGGAAACAGCCAAGATAATCAGAAAATAGCAATTACTTTTCTTTGAATTCTCCGCCCTAAAATAACTTCAAAGCCCTTGCTCTGTTCAACAGATTCAAGGGCTTTTTGGCTTGTAAACTGATTATGAAGAAAAATTCCGATAATTGGAAATCCCGGTTGAACGCGGACCCGACCGATTGGTTTCTGGAAGATGACAATCCATCGGTACGCTATTTCACGCTCCGGGATATTCTTGATAAACCGGAAAATGACACCGATTTAAAAAAAGCCCGCAAAGCAATCATGACTACCGGTATCGTGCCCCGCATCCTGGAAAAACAAAATGACGACGGCAGTTGGGGTGTGCCGGAGGATTTTTATTTACGTTCGAAGTATCAAGGCACGGTCTGGGATATCATCGTGCTTGCCGAACTGGGCGCTGACGGTAAAAACGAACGGATTAAAAATGCAGCCGAGTTTATTCTGGCAAGGTCTCAGGATAAGCAAAGCGGCGGGTTTGCCTATCAATCCGGTACAGACGGCGGCGACCATGAAAGAGTAGTACCTTGTCTGACCGGTAACATGGTTTTCAGCCTCATCCGATTTGGTTACCTAGACAATCCCTTAGTACAACATGGGATTGAGTGGATTACCAAATACCAGAGATTTGACGACGGCATCGAACAGGCGCCAAAAGGATGGCCTTATCAAAGATTTAAAAACTGCTGGGGAAAACACACCTGCCACATGGGTGCGGTGAAGTCTCTAAAAGCGCTGGCGGAAATCCCCGCTGAACGACGGACTGCAGCAATACAAGAAACCATCAGAAATGACGCCGAATATTTGCTGATGCATCACCTTTACAAGAGCAGTCATCATCCTTCGGTAATTGCTAAACGGTTTTGGGTGAATTTTAGCTTTCCGACACTCTGGAAAACGGATGCTCTGGAAATGTTGTCTGTAATGGTCAAACTAGGCTATCGCGACGACCGTATGCAGGATGCCATCGACCTGCTTGTTTCCAAGCAGGATGAACAAGGCCGATGGAAAATGGAGAAAAGCTATAATAATCGCCTTCTGGTAAGCGTCGAAAAAGACGGTAAGCCCAGTAAATGGATCACTTTACAGGCACTGAAGGTATTAAAGAGTATCGGTCAAAATTCACAAATGAAGCTATTGACAAGCCCATAAACGGGCTTTAAGCTTTAATTAGGCGCACCTTAGGATGTGAGTTCTTTTTGTGACCAATCAAAAATTAAAATGGCATTTTCATCTACTTGATGCCTTTCTGCTATTCGTCCCGGTATCAATCGCGTGTTATTTGTTGCATGTCGGCGCGCTTCTTTCCTTCCTGACAATCGCTATTGCCCTTATCGGTCTTGCCCATTTGATGGCAGAATCCACCAGTATCATTGCCAATAAAGTATCGTCGACTATCTCCGCGCTTATTAATGCCACCTTCGGTAATGCCGTCGAGCTCTTCATCGCTATTTTTTCTCTAAGGGCCGGACTTTTATCACTGGTTACGGCGTCCATTACCGGCTCAATTATCCTAAATGTTTTACTCTTAATCGGCCTGGCAATGCTCGCCGGCGGCCTCAAATTCAAAGAACAGAAATTCAATAAAGACTCCGCCGGTCTTTCCTCTACCATGTTATTTGTAGCAGTGGTAGGGTTGGGACTGCCGTCGATGTATAAAATGGTGGTGGGAAATCCCTCTCGTGCAATGAGTCTGGGCGTATCTCTTATCCTGGGTATTGTCTATATTCTCAGTCTGGTTTACACGCTCGTTACCCACCGGCATCTCTTCGTTGTCGAACGCCAGGCCCCTGAGGAAAACCATGACCGCTGGACGGAGCGAGGAGCTGTCATCCTGCTGTTTTTTGTCACGTTAGTGGCTGGTTTTGAATCTGATATCCTGGTCCGTTCCATCACACCAATGGTCGCTAAAACAGGTTTTACCGAAGTTTTTGTCGGTTTGGTATTTGTGGCTATTTTAACCAATATTCCGGAAATCAGCAGCGCCCTGGCATTTTCCCGGAAAAACCATATGACCTTATCCCTGGAAATCGGTATGAGTTCGGCCTTGCAAATCGCCCTGTTTGTCGTACCTATCCTCATTCTGATTAGTCCGTTGGTAGTGCATGGAGGTTATAATCTGGTATTTACGCCATTTGAACTGGTGGCCGTAGTAGTCACGGCGATGATTGCCAATTACATCAGCTCGGATGGAGTGTGTCATTGGGTCGAAGGGGCGCAATTGATTGCGGTGTATCTATTAGTTGCTACAGCTTTCTATTTCTTGTGAAATATTTGTATTATGGTCGTATATTTTATAAAATATTACAGCGAAGATAATTCCCGGAGCGATAGGAGGATAAATTAACCATGGATATTTCTGAAGTACGTAAAGGTTCTAAAATTATGATAGACGGCGTTCCTTACAATGTTGAAGAAGCGGAGTTCATGAAACCAGGCAAGGGAAGCGCCATTTATCGTTACAAACTACGCAATCTGATTGATGGCAGCAGCACCAACAAGACCTATCATTCCGGCGAAAAATTTACCGGCGCTAATGTCAACACGCGCGAAGGACAATTCCTTTACCGTGAGAGTAACAACTTTATTTTTATGAACACCGATACTTTCGAACAATATTCCATCGATGAAACCTTACTGGGCGACAAAAGCCATTTCCTGAAAGAAGGCACCATCGTCACTACAATGATGCTCGAGGACAAACCTCTGGACATTACCCTACCCATTTTCGTAGAGCTCAAGGTCATGAAGAGCGATATCGCCACCAAAACCGACACGGTTACCGCACAAATGAAATCGGCAACATTGGAAACAGGTTATCAGATAGATGTGCCCACCTTCATTAAAGAAGGCGATGTTATTAAAGTCGATACCCGCACCGGGACTTACGTAGAACGGGTTGTCGTTAAGAAGTAAAATGACGTATGACGAACGTCAGCGTCTGCAACGATTGACCGGTAATCTCAAGTGTCGTGCGTTCATTTATCAGATAATCAGGTCTTTTTTCAATGAGCAGGGTTTTCTGGAAGTAGAGACCCCCGTCCGTTCGCCGGCTATTGCTCCCGAAAAAGAAATCATTCCTGTCGTTACCGAAGGCTGGTTTCTATGTACTTCGCCTGAGCTTTACATGAAACGTCTGCTGTCTGCAGGATACGACAAAATTTATCAGTTCAGCCGGTGTTTCCGCAAAGATGAGCTTGGTAATTACCATAACCCCGAATTTACGCTGCTGGAGTGGTACCATCAAAATGCCACCTATGAGCAGATGATACAAGACACCGAGCAACTAGTAACTTCAGTTGCATCCAAACTGGAGATGGGAAATACCCTCCGCTATCGAAATCATGCTATCGACCTTACTTTACCCTGGCCAAGACTGACTGTCTCCGAAGCTTTTCAGAAATTTGCCGGCTGGGATCCGGTAACCGCCCCGGATGTGCGTCGTTTCGATGAAGACATAGTCCTCAAGGTGATCCCCAGGTTTAATCCCCTACGTCCGACATTTCTGGTTGACTATCCGGCGCCGATGGCATCTTTAGCCAGGATTAAGCCTGGAAATAAAAACGTCGCCGAACGCGTTGAAGTGTTTATCGGCGGTCTGGAACTGGCAAACGCTTATAGCGAACTGACTAATCAGAACGAGCAGGAGATGCGCTTCCGCAAGGAAATCGAGGAAATTAAAAAGACGCAAAACAGAATTGCGCCGATGCCTGATAAGTTTATCAAGGCTCTCCCGAATCTGCCGGAGTGTGCCGGTATCGCCCTGGGGATAGATAGGCTGATAATGCTCTTCTGTGATGCGACCTCAATCGACGAGGTTATCCCGTTTACGGTAGATGAGGCTTAATGTCATTGTAAGACCTTTATACCCCCATCCGTATCATTTCCTTTCCTGTGTCTGCGCATAGGATAAACTCCTGTAAGGATATGTGATATCGTGGATGGATTCCGGCTTTCATCGGAATGAATTGGGGAGTACGGAGTCCGTACACTATTGTCATACTGAGCGAAGCGAATGTATCTCAGTGTGACTGGGAGAATGAGTCACTTACCCGCCATGAGCTTTTTTATTTCATTCGGAATTATAACCAATACATTTCAACTGGAGCCGTAATAAACAAAAAAGCGACCCGCCGAGTTGGCGGGTCGCTTTTTACTACTTAATCGGGTCTTTTACTTCTTTTTAGAAGGATTCTGCTTATTATTGTTTGCAGCATGAGGGGGATTCTGTTTATTTTCCTTTGCGGGACGACCTGTGGCTGCCGGTTTGCTATGAGCAGCGGGAGTAATAGGCGGTAGAGCTGCACCGGTAAGAGATACTTCCCTTTTACTCTGCATAATAGCCCAGGCTACTATTGCCAATAGAACCACAGCAATAAGAATTACAACCCAGTTCAAGTTAGTGGCTCTCTGTACGATGATAGGTGCCACAATGACACTGACGAGGTTCACAACCTTAATCATTGGGTTCAAAGCAGGACCGGCCGTATCTTTAAGCGGGTCGCCGACTGTGTCGCCGACAACACCGGCTTTATGGCGTTCGCTGCCTTTGCCGGTATTAGCTTTCAGATCGCGGGGTTCGTCTTCGATAGATTTCTTGGCATTGTCCCAAGCGCCGCCGGCATTGGACATAAAGACAGCTAAGAATACACCGCTGACGATGACACCGGCGAGGAAACCACCCAGAGCTTCTACCCCAAATATCATGCCAACAATAATTGGCATCAGGACGGCAATTACTGCCAAAGGTACCAATTCCTTTTGTGCCGATGAAGTGGAGATACCGACAACTTGCGCATAATCAGGTTTGGTCGTGCCTTCCATCACACCTGGAATGCGGAAC
>Ga0182011_10001050_pt1 | contig 24134 bp, 23 predicted proteins | sample 711E1DmetaG_FD_120481 | JGI IMG/M metagenome (GOLD analysis project Ga0182011, IMG submission 120481) | Permafrost microbial communities from Stordalen Mire, Sweden - 711E1D metaG | ecosystem: Environmental > Terrestrial > Soil > Wetlands > Permafrost | place: Sweden: Stordalen | collected...
ATCCGCCAGCTGGCGGATGGCTTCTCCCCCAGGGGGGAGATAATTATCTGATATTTAGTTGAATCACACTAGAAAGTAGCGGATTTTTCCCCCCTTGGGGGGAATGAAAAGGGGGTAAATCCCCAAAGAAAATCTTCTAATTAAACAATCATCCTATTCTTTTGTTACTCTATCATAAAGCTTTTAAAGTTGAAGATATAAGACTACTTTTTTCTTTTAATTAGGCAATTGTGTTAATTTGCGGACTCTTAACTGAAAATAAATTAAAAGCTAAAAAGTTGGAAAATAAAAAAATTGCAATTGTGTCGGATCATGCCGGATATTACCTAAAGGAGAAGTTATTAAGTTATCTTATTAAGGAAAAGTATGATGTAAAGGATTTAGGATGTTCTGCCGGAGAGATCGTCGATTATCCCGATTTTGGTCATCCTCTGGCAAATGCAGTTGTTGCTGGTGACTTTGAGTTGGGGATATCAATCTGCGGGACAGGCAATGGTATAAACATGGTAGTTAACAAGCATCCCGGGATCAGAGCTGCTCTTTGCTGGAATGAAGAGATCAGCCGTTTGTCGCGGGAACATAATGATGCAAATATTCTCACATTGCCAGGCTGGTTTATTTCAGAATCCGAAGCTTATCTTATTGCCAAAACTTTCCTTACAACATCTTTTGAGGGTGGACGACACATAAGGAGAATAGAGAAGATCTCATTAAAAATGTATTAATATGCTTTCAAATTCTTGCAGATACGGAATAAGAGCAGTCATTTATCTGGCCAGTCAACCATTAACAAACGGCAAAACCGGGATAAAAAAAATAAGCAGGGATCTAAACCTTCCGACCCCTTTTCTTGCAAAAATTCTTCAAATGCTGGCAAAACAAAAAATTCTTAGTTCCTCAAAAGGACCTCATGGCGGTTTTTCTTTATTAAAAGATCCGCGAAAAATAACCCTACTCGATATTGTAAATACAATTGATGGGTATGATACTTTCACTAATTGTATAATGCATAACGGTTCTTGTGAAGGGGTAGAAATGGAAGGGAAACATTGTCCGCTTCATGATGATTATGAAAAATCAAGGAAAGATCTTATTAAACTATTCAGGAATAGGACAATTCATGAACTAGTTATAAAATCGAAGAATCCGGAATTAGTTACTATCTGATTATTTCTTTTTTAGTCGGCTTTATCCAGAGCCATAGCAGAATTGATACTAGAATTCCGACGCTATTTGCAAGAGCATCAAAAAAGCTGCCCGACCGGGTAACAGTAAGTGTCGCCTGAAGAATTTCCATTAATATACCGAAGAATAGAGGAATCAGACCCAGAAGGAATAAATGTCCGTTACTCTTTATGTTGTTCCTGTTTTCAAGAATTATAACCGACATCAGGCCAAAGTACATACAAAAATGAACAGCTTTATCGATGTCAGGAATATCAATAAATGATGAAACTTTATCGAAAGTATGAGCGTTGGCCAGGCTTAGATATGTAATAATCAAAGCTACCAGGATTGAAAATATATTCTTCTTAATCATTATTATAATTTCATGCAAATGTAGTTAAAATCAAACAACAGCGAAATGACAAGACTTTTAGACTCCCAGGCTGCGAAAAGCTGTAATAACATATCCTTTATGTAACTTTGCACCTTAGTGTCTGGGTGGTAAAATTTTTTATGCGGGGATTATTATTGAGATTTTTATATGGCAGGAATTTACGTACATATACCCTTTTGTAAGAAACTCTGTTTTTACTGTGATTTTTATCACGTGGTTTCGGTAAATGATAATTCTGCGTTTATTGATGCATTGTTAAAGGAAACCTCATTAAGAAAGGATTATCTTGAAAGCGAAACTGTCTCAACAATATATCTTGGCGGTGGCACTCCGTCGGTCTGTTCAATTAAAGACCTTGGAACAATATTGAATCATATAAACAAACTGTTTAGTGTAGAACAAGATTGTGAAATAACTATTGAATTAAACCCCGATGATGTCCTTCCTGCTTATTTAGAAGGGCTGAAAAATCTTAATATAAACAGAATCAGCCTCGGGATTCAATCGTGGAGAGATTCAGATCTCAAAATGCTCAACAGAAGGCACGATTCAGCACAGGCCATTAAAGCACTCAATGATACGTTAAATGCAGGATTTGAAAACGTAACAATTGACCTTATTTATGGAATTCCGGGGATGAGTCTGAAGGAATGGGAATCAAATCTTGATTTTTCCTTTTCCTTTGATATAAGGCACCTGTCTGCCTATCACCTTACCTTTGAACCGGGAACAGTCTTTGCGAAAATGCTCGGGAAAGGAACGATTTCTGAAATCGATGAAAATGATAGTGTCGCGCAGTTTAATATTCTTATTGAAAAGGCAGAATCTGCAGGATTTATACAATATGAGATTTCAAATTTCGGTAAACCCGGTTATTTCTCTTTACACAATTCAAATTACTGGAAACAGGTTAGTTATCTTGGCCTCGGACCATCAGCACACTCTTTTAATGGCTATTCGCGCCAGTGGAATATCCGTGATCTGAAGGGATATATTAAGTCAATTAATGCAGGGAATTCCTTTTATGAAAGCGAAGAGCTTAACACAAAGACACGGTTTAATGAATATATAATGACTTCCCTGAGAACAATGTGGGGCATTGATCTTGAGTATGTTGAGAAAATGTTTGAAAAAGAAGGATATGATTATATTGTAAATCTGGCAGGGAAATTCAAAAACTATGGCCTTATGAAGCAGGAAAAAAAATCCCTGGTTCTTACAAACCAGGGAAAGTTGATATCGGATAATATAATATCTGAATTTATGATTCCGGCTGAGGAATAGTTATTTTTTGGAAAGCATAAAGTTTGTTCGACCGATAATATTATTATCAAGATAAAGTTCAACACTGTAGTTACCAATAATAAAATCACCTTTATTATCCATAAAAATACACACTTCAATATCCTGATTCAGATAATCCACCTGACGGTTGGCAGAATAAATTATTTTGTTTCCCTTGTATTCAAAAAGATTATCAGGACTGCTTGATACTACCAATGAGTCGGGCCTTATCACTCTCATATATACATCTTTCTGTCCGGGTTTAGCAAGTGGATTCTCACGCAGGGTGAAACATATTCTGAGCTTATCAAGGTTATTGATCCTGGTGGTTTCTTTTCTCTTTTTATTCAGAGATACAGCGGCAATATTCTTAGCCTGTATAACAGAAGCAACCTCAACTTTAGTACTTAGTTCTTCCTTTGCTTTTGACAGCTCGGTGTTTGTATTCCGGACTTGTGTGATTTGCTCCTTTATTTCTGAATTTTCTGAAGTGAGTAGTTTATTTCGTGTATTAAGAGAATCGATCTGGACAATATAACTTTTCATTATTTCTCTCATTGTTGTGATCTCGTTCTTATATGATTTTATCAGCCTTACATTTGATGCATTTATAGATAATATCTGGACAATCTTATTTTTTTGCTTCTCCATTCCTGCCTTCAAGGTATCGTTATTGGTTTTCAAAGTATCAAATGCAACGACCATATGCCTTAGTTCATTGGCCAGGGAATCTTTTTCCTGGGTCAGGGCTGTTTCCATCTCGATCATTTTGTTCTTCTTATCGAAATACATATAAATAAGAAAAATCAGAGCAACGCCCAGGACAATTGATGTGATAATCATGCCTACCGGTGTGCTTTTTTTTGGTCCCGGAGTTGTCGGGATACTACTGTTTAAATCTGTCATTTATCTTATTGTGTTTAAAGGGTTCATTACAAAATTACTAATATCCGTGTACTTTTTCAAATTTATAATATAAACATAAGATAATAGTTTTTGTTATATTATTTAAAGATTCAGGCGATCTTTACATTACTTTAAAAATTATATTTAGCTAACCAAGTTATTTTTAGAACTATGAAATATGTTGGTGCACATGTAAGCGCTTCCGGAGGAGTGGAAAATGCTCCGGTAAATGCAAATTCGATAGGAGCGAAGGCATTTGCCCTGTTTACAAAAAACCAGAGACAATGGTTTTCAAATCCATTATCCAAAGCCAGTATTAAAGCCTTCAGGGAGAATTGTGAGAAGTATGACTACAAACCGTTTCAGATTCTACCACACGACAGCTACCTGATAAATCTGGGACACCCTGAGAAAGAACCATTGGAAAAATCAAGAGCTTCATTTCTCGATGAAATGCAACGATGTGAACAATTGGGTCTTGACAGACTAAATTTCCACCCGGGAAGTCATCTTAAGGCCATCAGCGAAGAGGAGTGCCTCCGGCGGATCGCAGAATCTATTAACATTGTTCTTGACAAAACAAAAGGAGTTACTGCAGTAATAGAGAATACCGCCGGACAGGGTACAAATATGGGACACAAATTCGAGCAGCTCAGATTCATGATTGACAACGTAGAAGATAAATCGAGGGTTGGAGTTTGTATTGATACCTGCCATGCCTATACTTCGGGGTATAATATTAAATCACCTGAAGGATATACAGAGACATTCGACATGTTTGAAAAAATTATCGGCTTTAAATACTTGCGTGGAATGCATATAAATGATTCAAAGAAAGAACTGGCCACCAGGGTCGACAGGCATGATAACATAGGGAAAGGGTATCTTGGTGAAGATGTTTTCAGAATGTTGATGAATGACGGGAGACTGGATAATATGCCTCTTATTCTTGAAACACCAGATGAATCATTGTGGGAAGCAGAAATAAAAAATCTTTATTCGCTGATTAAGAAGTAAACTTCTTTCGCCTTCTGCAAGGTTTAATTACATAGAGTTATACAATTTTCAGACCAAGCAATACATCAATATCAATTTCTTTCAACTTTTCTTTAGTTGCACTATAACCAATCTCGAATAACTCCTGTGCTTTCTCAGGATCGAGAATTTTATAGTTTCTAAGTTCAAGCGGAGCAATAAAAAGATCAAATTTCTTCGCTTTTTCGAATATTTCTTTCGACATACTTAGCATAAATGTTCTTTCAGCAATATTTATCAGGCCGCTGATTTTTTCCATATAGCCAACCGGATTTACAAAAGATCCGATAAGAATTCTGCATTTATTTTCAATTGGCCTGAGAGGAAGATTATCAAGAACGCCGCCATCAACGTATGAGATATCATCGATTTTTACCGGCTGAAAAAGGACCGGTATGCTTGCCGATGCAACAATCGGATCATATAAATTTCCTTTCGAAAAATAAACTGCTTTTCCGTTATTCAGGTCAGTTGCAGTGACAAACAGCGGGATCTTCAGTTCCTCAAAATTTTTCGAACGCAAGCTCGTTTTTAATATTTTAATTATGCCGTTAATCTGAAGCAAACCCTCCCTTGGTAATGCCGGACGCATAAAATCAAGCCGGCTACCAGTATTCATCAGCTTAAGTATCTCCTTCGGAGAATAACCATCGGCATAAAGTACACCAATAATAGCTCCGGCGCTGGTTCCGGATATCACGTCGGGATAGATTCCTGATTTATTCAATGCCTCGATCACTCCCAGATGGGCGAATCCTCTCGCACCGCCACCGCTTAAAACCAGGCCAATTTTATATTGTTTAGCTGACATATTTAAATTTTTCAAAGTTCTATCCCTTAAGAATATCAAACAGCAATTTGAGATTTAAAAAAGTAACAATTCCGGCTATAACCAATAAAAGGCCAGTCAGAAACCGGCTGTTAGCATATTTTCCCATTACTTTTTTGGAAGAAGTTAAGTAAATCTGTATAGCAATGGTAAACGGAAGCTGAATGCTTAAAAACACCTGCGACAAGATAAGGCCTTTAAAGGGATCCCCAATAAAGAAAATCAATATTAAGGCTCCCAACAGGGAAATTATAACACCTATACGGGAGTGATTGTCTTTAACATCGTATGGTTCACTGTACATTCCCGAAACTATCGATCCTCCTGCCATCCCGGAAGTTATTGTAGATGCAACACCGGCAAAGAGAAGGGCAACAGCAAAAACAACTGAAGCATTCGATCCAAGTAATGGTTCAAGGAGTCTTTTTGCCTGCTGAAGCTCGTCAACTTTCTGGCTCTTTGCAAAAAAGGTTGCTGCTGCCAGAAGTATCATCGCACTGTTAATGGCCCAACCGATTATCATTGAAAAAAGTGTATCTGCAAATTCGAATTTGAGTTGTTTTTTAATGATCTTTTCATCCTTCAGGTTCCATTGCCGGCTTTGAATTATTTCCGAATGAAGAAAAAGATTATGAGGCATCACTACTGCTCCCATAACACTCATTATCAACAATATGGAACCTTCAGGAAAAGAAGGTTTAACCCACGATATACCCGCTTGTATCCAATCGACTTTTACCAGGAATAATTCATATAAAAATGAAAGTCCGATGATTGAAACAAACCCAATGATCCATCTTTCAATTTTCTTATATGAATTTGAAAACAACATTATCATCACGAAGAAGGTCACGAGTATAGCGCCTATTTTTAGCGGAACATCAAAGAGCATATTTAATGCAATTGCGCCGCCCAGAATTTCTGCCAGAGAAGTGGAAACTGATGCAACGACAGCGAATGACAGTACTGACTTTGAAATCCAGGGTTTTAAATATATTGTTGCGGCTTCTGACAGACAGAGCCCTGTGGCAATTCCCAGATGGGCAACGTTATGCTGAAGGACAATCAGCATAATTGTAGAAAGGGATACAACCCATAATAATGTATAACCGAATTCTGATCCTGTTGCTATATTTGCTGCCCAGTTACCCGGATCAATGAATCCGACAGTTACAAGCAAGCCAGGACCAATATATTTGAAAATATCAAGAGCACCGAAAATAGGCTTATGGTCCTTTCTTTTCAGGTCCCTGAAAAATCCGAAAATATTAAATAAATTCTTAATATTCAACATATTGGATATAACCCATTCTTAATTGATTTCTTCTTTGAGAACTGTATTAACAGGAACAAATATAAACAATGATGGCGAAAATCATTACCGGTTTTTTCCAGGTCGTTTGAAAATCAATTTCTTTACCCCGGCCCCAGGGGGAGTAAATTGATTTTCAAGGGATCCGAAAAGTAATAGTAATCGAAGAAAATCAATAGATTTGTGTTGAAAATTTCTGGTAGTCATTAAACTTAATATGAAAGGATATGCAGTTTTTACTGGTAGCTTATGACGGAACTGATCCCGAAGCACTTCAACGGAGATTAAGTGTCAGGGAAGAGCATCTTAAGAGAATAAGTATACTTAAAAAAGCCGGTGAATTTTTATTTGGCGGCGCCATTCTTGACAATAACGGAAAGATGATTGGGTCAATGATTGTTTATGATTTTCCCGACCACCAGTCTCTGGAAGAAAAATTAAAAGATGAACCTTATATTACGAAAAAAGTCTGGGAAAAAACAGAAATTCAGCCATTCAGGCATGCGAAAATTGAATGATGCTATATGGACATAAATAAATTTACGCTATCTGTCAATAAGAGTGTTCTTGTACTCATGGCTGGTCTCATGTGGTGTGGAGTAGGGGTCCTGCTTGTCAGTTATGCTGTGTCGTGGTTATCTTCCTGCAATATAAGGGAACAGTTTTTCTTTTATACTGCCGGATTCCTTGCAGCAATGCCTATTCATCATTTTGGTTTTCTTAAAATTGCTGACAAAAACCTGGACCGGATATTGATTCTTACTGAAAAAAAGAGTCCGTTTTATTTTATGAAACCGAAAAGCTATTTAATTGTTTTAATAATGGTTTCAATGGGAATTGCCCTGAGGCATTCATCAATACCAAAACCCTACCTGTCTATTCTTTATAATGGTATCGGATTAGCTCTGTTCCTGTCAGGTATCAGGTATTTCCGATTCTTCTTTAAATTGTTGCTCGAGAAAAGATCTTAGAAATAATTGTATTTACTGTCCTGAAATTTCTTTCTGATATTTTAGTACTGAGTTAAAGACCTGAAGCCGTATCGGGCTTACATTATAATATTCGCCGGTGCTTAATAATCCTGTATTCTGACGGTTGATTAACAATATTACAGATATGTTGTATTTGGGAATAACTGAAATGCTGGTTCCTGTAAATCCCGTGTGGCCAAAAGATCCTTCAGGACTGTTTTTCATGAAAGAATTGTCGGGATCCATCATCCAACCCAGACCATTATTGAATTTGTCTTCTGTCAGAAAGGAAGTGATGGTTTTTTCTGAAATAAACTGAAGGGAACCTTTTTTCCCTTTATTAATCAGCATGTCGACCAGCGTCTGAAGATCGTCGACAGTTGAAAATAATCCCGCAGCACCTGATATTCCCCCATTGGCATACCAGGCATTTCCGTCATTTACTTCTCCTCTCAAAATATAAGTGCGCCAGCCGTTCCAGTGCGAAGGATCAATTTCCTTGATTTTGAACCCAAGAGCTGAATCATAAACCATTCTTTTTTCATAAGGATTACCAGGAGAAGTGGCAGCTATTTTTTTAAAATTACCGGTTGTGAGCGGGTTATAAGTTGTGTTTTTCATTTGCAGAGGGAGAAAAATATTCTGCTTTTCGAATTTTTCTAACGGTAAGCCTGATACAATTTCAACTATTTCACCAAGAATTACAAACCCCAGATCACTATATCGTCTTTGTGCACCTACTGGAAACATGAGAGGAAGTTCTCCTATCAGTTTGTAACTTTCATCTTTATTGGAAGCCCTGTAATAAAGAGGATACCATTCATACAAACCTGCGGTGTGAGTAAGAAGATGTCGTATTGTGATCTCTCTTTTTCCTGGTGTGTCAAAAGCTTTTATATACTTGAATACGGGATCATCAACTTTAAGCAAACCTCTGTCAACCAATAACATAACAGATGTTGTGGTGCCAATAACCTTCGTGAGTGAAGCAATATCAAAAAGATGACTTGTCGTCATTTTCTCCGGTGGATTGAAAAGGTGATGGTAGTAGTCATATTTCTGAGCATAGCCAAAGGCATGTTCATAAATAATCTGTTCCCCCTTTTTTATCTCGATGACAGCTCCCGGAATTTTATCCAGATTAACCTGTGATTGAAGGATACTGTCTATTGCAGAAATAAGGTAAGCTTTGGCTGCTTTCGGTGAAACGATCTGACTGTTTGATGCCAAACCAAAAGCAGACAAAAAGATTAGAATTAGAAGAGATCGTTTGAACATAAGAATAACTTTATTTACCGATTTACCTTATATCCGACTCGCGGGCCGACAGTTTTGCGAAGCAGTAATTCAGTAAAGCCGTCTTTCACAAAATTTTCAAGTTCTCCAATCAGCTTAAATCCAAACTCATAATATAGCTTAATAGCGCCTTTGTTGAATGAAGAAACACATATAAAAACATTTGGCGAAAATTTATGAATTCTTTCTTCGCAAAATTCCAGAAGCTTTTTACCGAAGCCCTTGCCTCTGTAAACTTCATCAATGCAGATCGTCTGAATATATCCTGAAAAAGTTCCGCAGGTCTGAAGGATCACAAATCCTGCAATAGTATTCTCAGTTTCAATAACATAAATTTCTTTGCAGGTTCCTTCAAATGCTGTAAGGCATTGATCGTAGTTCATTTCCAGGGTGATCCATGGATCAGTTTCAGACATCATCAGTGCACAAACTTTAAATTCCCTGTGATCTGAAGTGAGCCTGATTATAAATTTTTCGTGTGATGTCATTGGATTTCTTTCTGATGATGAACAAGAACAAAATTGTTAACAGAGCATTTACAAAAATATTCATAAAACCGAAATCAAAATGGAAAGATCTTATAAAAAAACCATTAAGAATCCAAGTGAAGAATGCAGCTGAAACACAAGCAACAGGAACCCATTTCTCCTTAAATTTAATTTTTGAAAACAGCCCTGTCAGGTACAAACCTAAAATAGGTCCGTAAGTATAGCCGGCTATTTTAAAAATTGTATTGATAATTGCTCCCTTACTGTTCCAGAATGACATTACTATGAGAAACATAACAATGTTTACACCAAGAAGAACACTGTTTTTTATCTTTTTCCTGGCCTCATGCGGTCGGTTATCGATATCCATAAAATCATAGCTGAAAGCGGTTGTTAATGCAGCAATACAGGAATCAATACTGGCAAAGGTGGAAGCAATTACACCAATTAAAAAAGCAATAGCGCCGATTTTGCCAAAATAATTCAGTGTAAGTAACGGGTAGAGATCATCTGTATTTACAAATTTCCCGTTTTGTGCGGTAAGACTTATACCGTGTTTTTCTGCATACAGGTAGATCAGTATGCCGAGTCCGAGAAACATCGTCTGTGCAAAAGCAATGAAGAAACTGAAAGTCAGGACGTTTTTCTTGGCATCTCTGGCATTTCTTACAGTAAGTGTTTTTTGCATCATACTTTGGTCAAGACCCACAAGTGCAACGGTAATAAGCAAACCCGAGATAAACTGTTTGAAAAAATTAGACCCGGAATGAAAATCCCAGTCAAAGACCTTCGCATAAGGATGGTGAATAATAGTCTTTGCCATTTCAGAAAGGGAAAAACCCAACGAATTTTTAATTGTAAGAATAGAAATGACAATTACCGTTATCAAAAACAACGACTGTAAGGCATCTGTCCAGACAATCGTTTTAATACCCGATTTATTTGTATATAACCAGATAAGAATCAGAACCACAATGATTGTTACGAAGTATGGAATATGCAGTTTATCAAAGAATGCATATTGTAAAATCTTTATAGACAAAAGCAAACGGAGTGCGGCTCCAAATGATTGTGAAACCAGGAAAAACAGGGACCCCGTTTTATATGTAACATTGCCAAAGCGGATATTCAGGTAGGTATATATGGAAACCAGCTTCAGCCTGTAATAGATAGGAGTCAGGATAAAAGCTATAAAAAGATAGCCTACTATTGTTCCAAGAATAAACTGGAAATAATAGAGATTGTTATTGCCAACATTCCCCGGAATCGAAACCAGTGAAACAGCAGAAATTCCCGATCCGATCATCCCAAAAGCAACCAGAAACCATGGTGAAGCCCTGTCTCCGTCAAAAAAAGTGGTATCATGTACATGCCGGGATGCAATCTGGGAAATCACCATCAGGATTGAAAAATAAAACAGGATGATAATAAACAATAGCAGAGGACTCATCATTCATTATTTATAGAACTGAAGCCAAACCTAACGAAAAAGTCGGATAATTTAACATTTCAGTATAATAGTTGTTATATTGATGAATAAATTTAAATTATATGGCATTTACATTACAACCCGGGCAAAAGGCGATAGATTTTAAACTTCCCTCAACAGATGGAAAGGAATACAGCCTTTCTGATTTTGATAAAATTAAATATCTGGTGATCTTTTTTACATGTAATCATTGCCCATATGTTATTGGATCAGATGAGAATACAAGACTAACAGCTGAAAAATACAGCAAACTGGGAGTTGGGTTTGCAGGAATAAATTCTAACAGTGAAAACACTTATCCTGAGGACAGTTTTCCCAACATGGTCGATAGGATGAAAAAGAATAAGTTTCCATGGGTCTATCTTTATGACAAGCCTCAAAAAGTGGCAAAAGCTTACGGGGCATTACGAACACCTCACTTTTATGTATTTGATGAGAACAGAAAACTTGTTTATACCGGAAGAGGAGTCGATAATCCGAGGGACACCTCAAAGATGACTGTTAATAATCTTGATCTGGCTCTTGGGGAGCTTACAACGGGAAAACCCATTTCAGTTCCGGTAACAAACCCTATCGGCTGTAATATAAAATGGGAAGGCAGGAATGCCCACTGGATGCCTCCTGATGCCTGTGACCTGGTGTAGTCTGAAACATTTATGGTGCCAGACGTTCGATGACCCAGAGATCCTTTCTTTTTGTATAGGTTAACCTGTCGTGTAATCTGAATTGTCTCTCCTGCCAGAATTCAAACCATTCCGGGATAAGACAAAATCCACCCCAGGAATGAGGTTTGTCCACCGGCTTATCAGAATATAAATTTTTATAAATATCAAAGCGCTTATCAAGATATTGCCGATCCTGGATTATTGAGCTCTGTTCACTCGCCCAGGCCGATAACTGACTTTCCTTTGGTCTTGTTATGAAATAAGATTCAGAATCTTTCTCAGTCATTTTATCCGTTACTCCTTCAATCCTAATCTGCCGGCCGGATTCAGGCCAGTAAAAAAGCATGGCAGCCCTTGGATTTGATGATAACTGAAGACCTTTCCTGCTATTATAATTTGTGAAAAATACAAACCCTTTTTCATTATAACCTTTCAGCAGGACAGTCCTGGCAGATATATGCCCGTCTGAAGAAGCCGTTGCGAGAGTTACAGCATCAGATATCTCAATGCCGCGCATCAGATGTTCACCATACCAGATCTTAAACTGAGTAAAAGGATTCGGATCAATTGTATTTTCTGAAAAATAGATTTTATCGGTCATTCTGGTTTCAACAGATAAATTATTATTTAAATAACATCCTTTTAAAAGCATTGTTTTGAAAATGTGAAAATTTAAATTTATTACATATCTTAAGCCCCCCAAAATTACTTCTTATGATTAATAAAAAATCAAATTTCGCTACCACGGCATTTCTTATTGTTACGATGCTGTTGGTACAGGTTACTTCCTCAGCTAGGACTACCTCGGACCTGTCAAAAGCAGCCATAATTCCCAGACCGGTTTCGATAACAGGCACAGGCGGATACTTTGCATTAAAGGCACATACAAATATTTATATCCGGGGAGAATCCGATGAATTAAAGCAGGTAGGACAATACCTGGCCGACAAACTTAAATTATCCACAGGTTATAGTATAGATGTTAAAACTGCTGCAACGACTCCCGGATCAGGAAATATCTATCTGACACTTTCAGAAAACAATTCCAATCCGGGGCTTGGCGATGAAGGATATGAACTGATCATTAATAAGGATCTTGCAATGCTTTCGGCAAATACCACTGCCGGATTGTTCCGGGGAATACAGACAATCAGGCAACTTTTACCGGCAAAAATTGAAATGGCTTCAAAGCAGAAAGGTCCATGGAGAATTGCAACTGGTACAATCACCGACTACCCGGCCTATTCTTATCGGGGAACAGCACTTGATGTTGCAAGGCATTTTTTCAGTGTGGAGGACGTGAAGAGATTGATAGAATTTCTAGCCTGTTATAAAATGAATGTTTTGCATCTGCATTTATCCGACGATCAGGGATGGAGAATAGAAATCAAATCGTGGCCCGAGCTGGCAAAACATGGAGGAAATACACAGGTAGGCGGTGGAAAGGGAGGATATTATACCCAGGAACAATATTCTGAAATTGTGAATTATGCAAAAAAACGATATATAACGATAGTTCCTGAAATTGATATGCCGGGTCATACAAATGCCGCGCTTGCCTCGTATGCTGAGCTGAATTGCAGCGGAAAAGCTACAGAATTATATACCGGGATTGAAGTTGGCTTCAGTTCCTTGTGCACTAAACTGGAAATCACCTACAAATTTATCGACGATGTTGTACGAGAGTTGTCTGCACTTACTCCCGGTCCGTATTTTCATATCGGCGGCGATGAATCACATTCTACAAAAAGAGAGGATTATATTCCGTTCATTAATAAGGTTCAGGATATTGTTATGGCACACGGGAAAAAGGTGCTTGGATGGGATGATATAGCAATTTCAAGCCTGAAACCAGGTGTGGTTGCACAACATTGGTCAAATGTAAAGAATGCAAGTATGGCAGTTGGACAGGGTGCAAAAATTCTTATGTCTCCGGCAAAAAAAGCTTATCTTGATATGCAGTACGATAAATCAACGAAGCTGGGATTACATTGGGCCGGATATATTGAAGTTGACAGTGCATATATCTGGGATCCGGCGAATTATATTCCCGGGATCGGGAAAGAAAATGTACTAGGAATTGAAGCTGCGCTGTGGACGGAAACAATAACTAACATGAAGGAAATGGAATATATGATTTTTCCACGTCTGCCGGGGTACGCTGAAATAGGATGGACTCCTTCATCAGGAAGAAATTGGAGTGAGTACAAAGTAAGACTGGGAAAACAGGCAGAACGGTTTAAAGCTATGGGTATAAATTATTATCCGTCAGTACTGGTTCCATGGGAGGCAACAAAATAGTATTATTCCAACGAAACAGAAAAGTTGCGATTGAAATATGCTAAAAATGAATTTTATAAGGCTAACCCGGTCAGAAAACCTGCAGAGTACTTACCGGATTCCTGCAAAAACATTGAATATAAAGAGATTTGTGACGGTGACTTATATGTTCTGACATTTGATAAACCATAATATAAATAATAAGTTTGCCATAAGTTAATTGCAGACGGTGGGCGGAAAGTATGTGACTTTTAACTATTTTTGCTTTACTGTCTTACTGACAAAATGGAAATCAGGAAAACAAACTAAAAGAAGGGTGATCCTGAAATATTTCCAAAAAAAAACATAAAATACCAATAGTATAAAAAAAATTATTTCGATATTCATTTGCCTGTTACTCATTGGAGGACTATCTGTTACAAATAGTTGTAAGAAAGATAACAAAATTAAAGGCTGTACAGATAAAGACAGTAAAAACTATGATGCAAGTGCCCAGGAAGACGATGGAAGTTGTTTATATGACGGAGCAGTTGTTTTTTGGTACGATCAGGCAGCTTCCACAGGTTTTATAGCAGATGGAGCAACTGCTCTGACCTTCTCTTTGAGCGGAGAAATTGTCGGGAATACACCTACAAGTGTTTACTGGACTATAGCTCCTGTATGTGGCGACAATGCTTCAATAACAGCAACAGAAGATCTTGGCAAAGTTAAGACACATGCGTACACTCTCAGTGTCAAGGATCAAACCGGATATGAATACTCGAATACTGTAATAAATATTGATGCAAACACCTGCCTTCAGTTTCAGCTTCTCTATAATGAGAAAAAAAAATAGGAGGCAATAAAAAGTGAAAGTGTCTTTATAATCTGCTTCCGTTCTACTCTTTAATAAATTTCAGGAGAGCGCCTGTTTTTGCATTTGCTTCAATGATCTTCATAAAATATAAACCCTGGCTCAGCGAAGAAATATTTATAAGAATATTCTTTCCTGATATATTATAAGACGACACCAGAGTTCCTGATGAATTATATATTGAAATAGTTTTTTCGCCTTCATATGTTGTTATAAGGTTAATATTCTCTTTAGCAGGATTAGGATAAAGGACATAATCAGACTTGGTAATTTCAGGAACTGCGTCAATGTCGGAGGAAATATCTCCTTCTACCGTAATGTTATCAAACCTGTTATTTCCTTTGCTTCCAGTGTTTGGGGCAGAGAAGTCAATCCTTAATACAAATTTTCTGTTGTTATTAATTGCAGGAATAGAACGCAAATCCAATGTTACAAGGCTCCAGATAGTATCGGCGAAATTAGAGATAACCGGCAAACCTGTATTTATAAAGGTTGCAGCGCTATCGAGGCTGTATGAAAAGATCTGTTCGTGCTGGCCACTCTTTATACTTGATAATTGAGTCTCATACTTGACAACAATATTCTGGTACCTTGTGGTTGGGATGTACCATAAAAATTCCATACTGTCGCTTGGATTTCGGGTACGGACTGCATTATTCACTTCGCCACAACAGTCTTTATATCCCGATCGCTGATTAATAGTATCTCCCACGAGATTGTCAATATCCCCCCAATCACTGACCACTCCCTTCAAAGGTTTGTAAACAATTGCCGCACCGCCAAGTCTGGAGTAATCGGCTAAAACAGGCTGAGAATCAAATAAGGTACCACCAGAACCGTCTGCAGGTAATGTGTTATTAAAATGCCAGTAATGAATCATCTTTGCCGAACTGGTATTTACAGCAGGATTAGCCACGTTTATATAAAACGTTTGTTCGACAGACGATGCTATATTTGTGGCAGTTATTGTAACCGGACCTATTAATCCCGATGAGGTTGGAGTTCCACTTAATGTACTTCCATTTAAAACCAGCCAGGTAGGATTACCGTCGACTGAAAATTCAGGAGCGGGAATTCCTGAAGCTGCAATGTTGTAAGTATATAAAGAACCGGCTGTTCCTGTGGTCAGAGCCGTACTTGTAATCTGCGGAACTGAAGAAACAACTAGACTAAAAGTCTGTTCAGTGCTGCCTTCTGTATTCGTTGCAGTAATTGTGATTGGGCCGAATGTCCCGACAGAAGGTGGGATACCGCTTAATATATTGCCGGTAAGTGCAATCCATGAAGGGTTACCGCTTATCGAAAGATCCGGTACCGGAAAACCCGAAGCTGCAATAGTATAAGTATAAAGAGCGTTAGCTGTTGCAGAAGTTTTAGCAGCGCTCGTGAAAGATGGAGCAGAAGGCACTGTTATACTGAATGACTGCTGAGCGCTGCCAAGGATGTTTGTTGCCGTGATCGTGATTGGTCCGAATACCCCAAATGAGGTAGGAGTGCCGCTCAATGTGGTATCAGAAAGTGTGAGCCATTCCGGATTACTGCTGACAGAAATAGTCGGCTTTGGAATTCCTGTGCTTGCTATTTTGTAAGTGAACGCAGAACCTATTATACCTATGGTAGGAGCTGTACTTGTAATTACAGGAGCAACCGGAGTAACATCCGCTCCGACTTCCACGTTGAATACCTGCTGAGAACTTCCGGCCATGTTGGTCGCAGTGATCGTAACCGGACCAAAAGTACCGACTGATGGTGAGGTCCCGCTAAGTATATTATCACTGAGAGTCAGCCATGAAGGGTTACCGCTTACCGAATATGTCGGAGCCGGAGTTCCGGTTGAAGTGATAGAATAGGAGTAGAGCCTGTTGATTATACCTGTCGTAAGTGCCGTACTTGTAAATGCCGGTTTAATTATAGTATCGCCTTCAATCGTAATATTGTCAAACCTGTTATTTCCGCTTGTACCTGTAGTTTGGCCGGAAAATAATATCTTCAATACCAATTTACCATTATTATTTGTCGCCGGAATGGAACTCAGATCGAGTGTAACCAATCCCCAGGCAACTCCTGCAGAAACACTGCTAAATGGTAAGCCTGCAGTAGTGAAAGTCTGAGCGCTGTCAAGGCTATATGAGAACAATTGTTGAAGCTGACCACTTGCCAGGCTTGATATTTGTGTTTCATATTTAATCACAATGTTTTGGTACTTTTTAGTGGGGATATACCATAAGAACTGCATATAATCGCTGGGGTTACGCGTTCTCACTCCATAGTTTGTCGCCCCGCAGCATCCTCCATATCCGGATCGCTGATTTATAATATCACCAGCAAGATTATCAATGTAAGCTTGTGTCGTATCAGAAGCGCCTGCTATTTTGACAGGCTTATAGATTATTGAGGCATTCACCAATGTGGAATAATCAGCGGGTATCGGGCCTAGTTTACCCGAAGGTGTATTGTTAAAATGCCAGTAATGGATTAGTTTTTTTGTCTGTGCCTGACTTTCAGCCTGGAATAAAAACAAGGCAAATGAACATGCTAAAATGAAGAGAATATTTTTTTTCATCGAAATATGCAATTTGTTGCCAAAGGTGGAAAAAATTAAGTAGAAATTGTAAGATGTTTGTCATATAATGAATTTAATGATATTGGCTGGCAGAAACCTTAGCCTGCTAAAAAAGGATGCTGGGTCGAAATAAGACGATTTGTCCGATTTCTGAAAATATATTTTAATCAGTAAGTTGTTAAGTTGGCGGATGCAGCCGTTTATGGAACCATGTCCGTACCGAGAGCATTGTTTCCATCTGTTTTGGAGATGCATGGCGATGACACGTAGCCCGTTCGAGGCTGTTTTCAGGCGCCCCCCAGCGGATTTCGATCCCATCATTCGGATTATAGGCCATCTCAAAGGAATCTTTTCTCTTAAGTATTTCCCCGATAGTCAGTTTTTGTAAAGAACCATCTGTACGGGTATAACTGATCGAGAGTTCGGAAACCTTTTGATCGAGGACCGACTGAAGCTTTTTCTTAACCTGCTCCGGAGAGGCCAGTTTGGAAATATTAAAATCCTCCGGTGATCGGACAACCTGGTCCGGGAAATCGAGCACCGCATCCATAGCAATTAAAAGCCTTAAATCGCGGTTAGGAGTTGAAAAGTCTTCCCATTGACCTCCGGCCTGAAAAATTCCGGCAGCACTTGAAGGTATCGGAATCACAGCACCCGGATGTGATTTGAGATAAGCTTCGCCATTAGCTACCGAGGTGACACGTACCTTTAACTGTTCATGAATCGCCTCGATCAGATCGACCAACTCAGCTTCAGGGTCCAGCGGCTTCGGGTTGATTAATCTTTCCATAGTATGATAGAACACATCGGTTTTCATCTTTCTCTGCTGAAGGGAAAAGGGAACAAACCCTGCTGATGCGGTAAGCGATTTGTTTTGCATCAGGGATTGCACACCGTTATGCACCGAGATGGGACGGAAAGCTTTAAAACCGGGTTCCCCTACAACTCCGGATGTGTTAAACAAAAAATTCCCTTTCCAGAAGCGCTTGATTCCTACCGTCCCGTCGGGTTGGGCATCTACCGAAAGAAGTAATCCGGGATGGTCATGGACCTGTGGAACCCAGCCAACGAGGATCAAAGTATGTCCGTACGGATCGGCATAAACAATGCCTGGACGCAAGACTCCACGCTCAAGTGAGACGGGATAATAATCGGAATTTTCATCATCCAGAGCAGTCCGGGCTGTACCTGAATGGACACCATCCATCACCCTTCTGAGAAAGGAATTGAATGCCAGAGCCGGATTGGTTTTCGAACCGGAAGATTCATTTGTGATCCATTTGCCTGCTTTGGGATTGCGACCGACGTAGCCCCTGTCACACAAATGGTAACCAAATGGGAGGCCCATTTTCCAGGCAAAGTATGCCCTCAGGCAAAATGGATTATCAGCACAATCAGGTTGCATTATGACCTTGTTTTTCCCATCAGGGACATCTTCCCCAAGGGAGAGGTAGTTGTAAAGGAAATTCTGATTTTGATTTTGTGTTACCTCGTTGAGTGCGGACCAGGAAGAGTTCTCATCGCAACCTTGAAACAAAGCGTTGATCCAGGCAGAATAGATTGTCTCCATTCCGCTGTCCCACCCACGGAGAGTCTTCCATACTACACCGGTCGGAGGAGTCTCTTCCCTGGAAGAAATTATAAACTCAAGACTGCTCACATTCTTTTTTCCCTCAATCAAAGTAACTTTATATTTACCGGCAGAGCTTCCTGTAAAATCATCAATCCGCCAAAAAGGCAACTCAGCACCCATTTTGCTTTTCTGAGATTCTAAACTACCCGATGGACCGCTGACGATGATCTTCGCTTTTCCTATATTTTCGCCTCCTGTCGCCAAAATTCGGAATGGTTCACCCGGACCCGGATTTTTAGGTAAAACCAGCAGAGTATTAACCGGTTGGTATTCATCCGGAGTCCCAATCTCTCTGGTTGAATCTGATAATCCGGAAGAAGTCAGTTCTCTCTTTGAGGCAGGGCGATCCCTGCAGGATGCTATGCAATTGAATATTAAAGGAATAATAAGCCCAAAGATCAACGAACGAGTATTGATTCCGGCTATTGTTTTTTGGATTGGCATTTTTGATTTAAAGATAACCGAAATCACATAACAACAAAGAATTTATTCCATGAATGATGTGTTGTGGGGCAATGGAGGAAAGTTCTACTTCATTGGTTAAGTAGGTTACCCCTGTTTCTTCAGACAATAATTGCCACAGGGGAAATTTGGATCAATAACCTGTTGTATGTAATTTAACAATAACCGAGGAAGTCATTATGGGATGTACTTTGCAATGGTATGTAAATGTGCCGTCAGTGTCAAACGTATAGCTGAATGTTCCATCTGAGGTATTGGGGTAGGTTGTTGAACTTTTTGTGCAACTGTATGATATGCTTAAAAGAGGAAGAAGTACGATGGCTCCAATTAATAATCTGTTTATTGAGCTAAATGAATTTTTCATAATTAACTGTGTTTATTTAGACTAATTAAAAAAACGAAACACAGAAAAGTTTCAGTAGTCTGGAAATAATTAATGTAGCATTTTGAAACAAAGAGTTGTCCTACAATACTACAGTAATTAGTTCGCTTCTGTCTTACTTGTATTGTAAATAGCTGTTTATATGATATTTATAATGTTTGGCCCAATTATTGAATTTCATTTCAAAGAAAAAGAATTAACACCCTGAAACTATGAAAAAACAAGCCGAAGCATTTTTATTCCTTTCAGTCTTGTTATGCAGTTGCACTCATTATTATTACGTTCCAAGTACACAGAATGTTCCACTATTCAGAGAAAAGAATGAGTATCGTTTATCAGGAATGCGCGCAGGGGGAGAAGAATCAGTTTGTACCGAAGTTCAGACTGCATATTCAATCACTGATCATATTGGCATTATGGCAAATTTTATGTCTGCCAGGGGAGGAAATATTTCAGATAATGCGAATTGGGCCAAAGGAAATTACCTCGACGGTGCCATCGGATATTTCGAACCAATAAATAAATACGGAGTGTTTGAAATTTACGGAGGCATTGGAGGAAGTAATCAGCATCATCATTACATGAATCCGTTTTACACCAGCACTGCACCATACAACTCTGATGGTGGTGTATCTGATTTATCATTTACAAAAATATTTGTCCAGCCTTCCTTTGGCTTTACATTTAAACCATTTGATATAGCTGCATCGACCCGCATATGCATTCTATCTTTTCACGATATAAATAATCAGATTTCAGGGAACATAGATGAGTATAACAGACTTAATAATCTTTCAAATGATGTTCATTTTTTTTTGGAACCGGCAATCACTATCCGTGGCGGATGGAAATATGTAAAATTGCAGATCCAGGCCTCAACTGCAAGTTATTTTAATAATCCTGACTTACACTTTGAAAACTACCATATTGCCATCGGCTTATATATTGCCTTTTCAAAGAGTTACAGGAAGGACGCTCGCAAAGAATAAGGAATTCAATACTGATGATGGCAGCAGGATGCCTTGTTGTTCTATTTCAGTTTTTCACTTTAACTTTTAATGTGAATTAAAATAATACAGGTAAATCCTAATGAGGGGGAATAAAATTGACTTTACAATCTCTGTGGTATAGCTTTCATAAGATTTATTATTAAAAACTCAGGTTTTAGCAAAAATTGATCATCGATTAGTCAACTTAACTTCAAATAGCAATAGTATGAAAAAGAGTAATAGATCGCTATGTATCGTGATTCTGATAATGATTGCTATCGGAATGCCGTCGAAATTATCATCGCAGTATGCCGGTATTCCTCCCGCGGGAGCAGTCTATGGTTATGTACTCCTCAGTAACGGTGATACCCTTAAGGGATTGGTAAAGTGGAGAATCAAATATATTGAGAATAACCTGGCTGAGATAATGTTCACCTCGAAAAACGGAAACAGCAAGATATTTAACGCCGGAGATATTGGCGGTTTCGGGCATTATACTATGAGGGAAATAAATACTCTTAATACTCCTGAAAACCCGGAAAATGAAAATTATGAAAGCACACTGTCATTGAAAAAAGGGATGCCTGTATTTATGTACAGGTTCCTGGATGGGCGAATAAAGATTTTTCAGCATAGAAGTATCCAGGTAATGTCTTCCGGTCTTGATGCAAAATCATTAAAAATAAACGGTATTTATTTCAGTTTCATTCCGGGGGAAGAACTATCCATTGGGCCTTCATATAAAATATCCAGCATGATTATCGAAGGCAGGTCAGTTTACTCAAGTTATCTTGTCAGCAAGGATAAAGGAAAACTCTTCGAGGTCGATAAGAAGAATTATGACAAAATATTCCCGGTCCTGTTTGGAGATTGTAAGGTGATCGGGCAGGAGATTGAAAAGAACCCCGATCTTGCCGGGTTTAAATACTTCATGATACTTGCAGAAGTTTATAATCAGATCTGTAATGGATCTTCGGAATCACACTGATATACTTTAATTTGCCCGGGGTGCTAATTTTAAAATTCAAACACAAAATCAAAAAATGAAAACATTTACCTCAATTAAGTACGCGATTGTAATATTACTTTCACTCTCCTCATGTACCAGTCTTATACTTGTTCAGAAGACCTATGATCCGGAAATAGATCTCAAAAAAACCCCTTACAAAATTGTCCTTGTCAACCTTTTCGACTATACATCGCCTGCTATTGTAAAGGAGAAGCGCGAGAATACATTCCATACAGGAATAATGAAATTTACTGAGGGATTATCTTCATCATTTTCAAGAAATGGATCATTCGGTTTTTTATGCGGTGACTCTTTGAAAAAGGATATCACGACGGGTCAACTGACAGCTATTCTGCCCAAAGATTCTATTCTTGCAATTTGTAAACGCCATAATTCCAACATGCTGCTGACACTTGATTCAGTGAATATTTTTGTCGATTGGGAAACAGTAGTTAACTATGATGGTGATCACAAAGAAAAAATAAAGAACTTTTACTTACATACCAGGTTTTATTTATCTCTTTATTCGGTAACAGGAGATCTTCTTAAGCGCAGTAAGATGGAGGAATCTTCTTTATTTGAATCCAACACAGCTCTGTCGGCTCTTATAACTATAAAACCATCGTTTGCCGAAATAAAGGGACCACTTCAAACTCTTTCATTTAAGGCCGGGCAGGAGTATGTAAGTAAGTTCTACCCCAGAACGGTTCAGGAATCAAGAACAATCTATGCTGGCAAGGTTTTTAAAGAATCCAATCTCTATATAAAACTCAGGAACTGGGAAAAGGCTACTGAACTTCTTGATCAACTTGCAAAATCAACTGATCCGGATATAGCAATGAAAGCCATACACAATTTATCGGTTGTTAAGGAAGCAGCAGCATTGGAGAATTAGTAATATGAAATAAGCTGAGTCTGGCTTATCCAGTGTTATGTTAATCCAAAAGAGGATAAATAGTATTCAAAACTAAAGTTAATCCCCGATTAACAAAACATTGACATATCTTCTGTCTAACACAGGGCGTACTCTAAACATAACCTTTAAAAGATTGTTAAATGTTTTTGAAGAGAATTTCAGGCGACCTGGAGGTATATAGTTTTTTCCATGGCCCGATTATAAAAACTATTATTATGGCAAATTCAATTTTACATAAAGCTGAAACACGGGGTGATGCAGATCATGGCTGGCTTCACAGCAGGCATACTTTCAGTTTTGCTGATTACTATGATCCTGATAGAGTCCAGTTCGGAATGCTCCGTGTACTGAATGATGATTTTGTAGCTGCCGGAAAAGGATTCGGCACTCATCCTCACGATAACATGGAAATTATTTCAATCCCTCTTGAAGGCGATCTGGAACACAAAGACAGCATGGGGAATGTATCGGTAATTAAGCATGGCGATATACAGGTTATGAGTGCGGGGACCGGAATCACACATAGTGAATATAACAAGAATAAAGATAAACCTGTGAAGTTTCTTCAGATATGGGTTATTCCAAATCTGAGGGATGTAAAGCCCCGGTACGGTCAGGTAACATTAAACCGCTCTGACCGGCATAACAAATTACAGCAGATTCTTTCTCCTGATCCCAATGCTGCCGGAGTCTGGATTTATCAAAAAGCATGGTTTCATCTCGGTCAATTTGATAAAGGGTTCAGCGCAGATTACAATATCAAAGCAAAAGGAGACGGGGTTTATGCTTTCATCCTTAGCGGTGATATAACAATAAACAACCAGGAATTGAATTCCCGCGATGGATTCGGGATCTGGGATGTTGAAAAATTATCTTTGAAGGCTGATACAGATGCTGAATTTTTGCTCATGGAGGTACCCATGAAATAAAATGATTATTGAAAATTAAACCTTAGAAGCAGAATGCAACAATTTTGACGCTGAAATCAAGAAAAAGGGGAACTCCTTTAATGGTACCCCTTTTCATTATTCCTGATGAAAAAAAGCTGAAATTATCCCCCCCATTTTTTATTGGCTGCTTCGATAGCGGGACCTGCTTTGCCTAGATCTGCTGGTGTCATAACAGGATAGAATTCAATCTCTGCCTTTAGCCACAGGAAAAAAGGTTCAGCTATTGCTGGAATTTGTGATGCATCGTCCATATTAATTATA
>Ga0182011_10001052_pt1 | contig 24123 bp, 13 predicted proteins | sample 711E1DmetaG_FD_120481 | JGI IMG/M metagenome (GOLD analysis project Ga0182011, IMG submission 120481) | Permafrost microbial communities from Stordalen Mire, Sweden - 711E1D metaG | ecosystem: Environmental > Terrestrial > Soil > Wetlands > Permafrost | place: Sweden: Stordalen | collected...
TCCCTTTCCCGCGGCTGTGGTTCCTGCTGGTTCTGGTAAAATGCGATAAGGTATCCCATGATGATGAACAGGAGAAGGAAGGAGGTCGCCATCCTCCAGTCTTTCCGGAAGTGCCAGTACAGTCCGAACAACCCGACGAAGAAGGGGATGCCGAAGAGCTGCCCCCATGACGGGTCCGCGTCCTGGTCCCTGGACCCCCTCCCGGCAAAATTGAAAAGGACATACCGGTTGAACATGTGATGCATCTGGTACCGCCGGAAGAAATCGAAGTCGCTGGAGTACTGCGTGAACGTCTTCTGCCTGTCCGCTTCCGGTGTCCACCTCCTCTTGAAAAGGGGGAACTCGCCGTACTGCTCCCTGTTCAGATATGTGAGCAACCCGGAGAAATTGTTCGGGTTGTTTTCGTTCATCGGGGGATGGACGTTCGCCCGCGTGATGATCATCGTGTACGTCGAAAAACCGAGTATCACGAAAAGGAGGGCGAGGGAAGAAAGGTGCACGAGCGTCATCGTGCGCTTCCCCGAGATGTACGCCGTGTACCCCAGGCACCCGAGCACGACGGCAAGGAGGACGACCCCGAGGCTGCTGTCGTTCCCCGAGAGGCGGTGGATCATTGCCGGGAGCAGCTTGATGACCCCCGGGTAGGTGATGAACAGGGCGGCTCCCGCGGCGAGGAGCGGGGTGTAGAATGAATCCTTTCTGAATATCTTCTTGTAGAATACCGCCATGACACCGAGGCTGATCGCCCCCATCACCATCGCGAACTTTCTGTCATAGGCGTAGAACTCTTCCGGTGCCGGAACCTGGCGGGAGATCATGTCGTTCCACCAGAAGAAGGCGACGGCGAGGAGCAGTCCCGCGTGAGCTAGGAAGATCCACGCTGTCTTCCTGCACGTCGCGTCGTCCGTGACGTGCCTCCGGAAGACGACGACCATCACGACGGTGAATATTGTGGGGACGCTCATCAGATGCACCCCCGCCGAAAGCCCGACCAGGTATGCGATGATCAGCAGGTATCTTCCGCTCCCCGGCTTGTCCGCGTTCTCGTACCAGACGAGGAGGAGCCAGAGCATTGCCGCGAAAAGCACTGTCGCCGCGGCGAAGTAATTCGACTCGACGCCGTTGAACCAGAACGTGTCGCAGAACGAAAGAGCGAGTGCGCCGATTGCGGCCGCAATGAACGTCCCCGGCGTCCCGGACAGACCCCCGCGTTGGTTCCCGCTGCAGTTCTGTATCAGCCTGACGGCGATCAGGTACAGGAACAGGACCGAGAAGGCGCTTGAGACCACGGACACGGCATTCATCCTGAATCCCGGATCGCCCGGCATCGGGAGGAGGTAGAAGACCCTGCCGACAAGCGAGAAGAGGGGGCCGCCCGGCGGATGGGGGACCTGGAGCATGTAGGCGGCTGCGGAGAGCTCTCCCGGGTCCCAGAAAGAAACTGTGGGCTGGGCGGTGACGAAGAACTGGACTGCGGCGATCGCGAAGACCGCGCCGCCGATGCAACGGTGAAGGAGCCTGTGGTTCATTTCTGCCTCGGAGTGCGCTGACGGCGGTCCATTCTCCCCGTATTGCGGCGGGATCTGTTCGACAATTGATGGTACCACAATGGCCCGGGAAAAGCAACGAGGAATGCGGCCGCGCCCCCTTGACCTTTCGCCGGGAGTTGCCGTACTTGATCCGTTGAACACCGGGGAGGAGAACGAATGAGCAACGAAGGTACGCGCAAGGTGTCGCTCGTCGGGACGGGACTCGTGGGGTCGTCGTTCGCGTACGCGTTGATGATCCGCGGACTCGCCTCCGAGCTCGTGCTCATCGACGCAAACGCCGGCAAAGCGATCGGCGAGGTGATGGACTTCAACCACGGGCTCTCCTTCACGAGGCCGATGAAGATCGCCTCGGGAGACTATGCCGATTGTGCCGGCTCCCATGTCGTTGTGATCGCCGCCGGCGCCTCCCAGAAGCCCGGCGAAAGCCGCCTGGACCTGCTCGCCCGCAACGCCGGGATTTTCCGGGAAATCGTGCCGCAGGTCGTGCGTCACAATCCCGACGGCATCATACTCATCGCGACGAACCCGGTCGACATATTGACGTACGTCTCCGTGGGTGTCTCCGGACTTCCGCCGGGACGAGTCATCGGGTCCGGGACCATCCTCGATACCTCCCGGTTCCGGTTTCTCCTCGGGCAGTATTACGGCGTCGACGCGCGGAGCGTGCATGCCTATATCCTCGGGGAACACGGGGACAGCGAGATCCCGGTCTGGAGCCACGCCAGCATCGGAGGGGTCAGGCTGCAGGAATTCGCGCCCCTGAGGAACAAGGCATACGTCCAGGCCGATATGGACAACCTGTTTGCACAGGTGCGCGACGCTGCGTACGAGATTATCCGCCGCAAAGGGGCGACGTACTACGCGATCGGTCTCGGATTGCTGTCGATCGTGGAGGCAATCCTCGGCGATTACAGGCGCGTCATGTCAGTGTCGACGCTGATGACTGGCCAGCACGGAGTGGAAGACATGTGCCTGAGCCTCCCGTGCGTGGTCGGTGCCCGCGGGGTGGAGGAGATACTCACGCTCAACCTGGATCCGGCGGAAGAGTCGGGATTCAGGGAGTCTGCAGCCAAGCTGAAGTCTTTGATGGAACCCCTTGACCCCTCCTGACGACCTGTCCTCCTCTATTGACGAAGCTCAATTGCAATTCCGGCGGAGGAGTGTTACATTAGGGGAGACAGAGCGGCGGGGATCAGAACACTTTGGGAGAAGAGCGCGATTTGAACCTGAACCGATATGAAGTGCGATACCTGCTTCCCGTTGCGCTCTGGATGGTTGTCATATTTGTCAGTTCTTCCATACCCGGCGAGGATTTTCCGCACGTGGAATTCTGGGGGTGGGCCAAGGTCATCCACCTCATTTACTACGGGGTCCTCTGCGTCCTCGTTCACCGTGCAATAAGCAGCCAGGCCAGGTATCCTCTTCTTGCCCGTCACTCCTACATTTTCGGCGTCTTCTTCGCGGTCCTCTACGGTGCGTCGGACGAACTCCATCAGCTATCGACTCCCGGAAGGCACGGCCAGTATACGGATGTCCTGATCGACGCGGTCGGGGCATTGCTTTTCATCGGGGCCGTCTGGGCTTACCGCGCACTGCGGCTCCGGGCGACCGGCGGGGCGCCGGGGAAATGAGAAGGCGTCAGCGGCCGGAAACGGCACAGCGGTGCCTGCCGGGCGGCCCAAAGACGACACAGCCGTTCCCCGCTCGATAGAGCCGGAGCGGAGCAGGGATCTCATCGATGGTGATCTTTCCCGGCACTGTGTCAAATCCCAGCGCGCACCGTCCCACCGACTGATAGTCCACCGACAGCGAGTCGCCGGTCCACCGCGCGCCGTGAAGCTCCCCCGTAATTGACAGGAGACGGATCCCCTCCCCCCCTTTTTCCTGCGCGACCCGGACAAGGTGATTCCCCGCGGGGACAATGATCTCCGAATCTCCCCGCGCAGGCCACGGTTGACCGTCCATCAGCACCTTCCAGTCTCCCGGCTCACATCGGAGCGTGACGGTAGTGGGTCCATCGACCCTGAGTGCTCCCCGTTCCCTCTTCACGCTCCCCCTCCCCGCCATGGCAGACGGCAGGAGCTGCCAGTCCTTTTCGTAGACGCTCGATTCAGAATAGAAGCAGACACGATCGGTCTCGCCGGATGCATAACGCCAGAGCTGGAGAAACTCGGTCCCCGCGGGCTGCTCAGTGGAAAACCGGCCCTTTCTGTCCTCCTCGAGCGGGACCACGTTGACATCAATGATGAACGGCTTCTCTCCGAGGAGCCGGCGGTAATATCTCCCCATTGCGGTGTACCTGTCCGGCGGCCTGCTCCATTCCGTGTACGGATCCTCGATGTTGAGCGTGAGGCCGAATTGCCGTGCGATTGCGACCGTCTCATTCATGCTGAAGCCGAGCAGGTCGTCGAACTCGGGGTGCAGTGTGTTGTCGACGATCGTGAGCATCAGCTCACCCGATCTCCCTTTCTCCATTTCGGCCTTCCGGAGCTCGCCGAAAATGGTCCGCTCGGCCGCATAGTTGACCCCGGTCCGGTACCTGTAGAAAGTCTTCAATGCGGAGGTGTCCGCCTTCCAGTAGCGGGGCGAGCGGGGATCAAAGAGCTCCGTCGGGTCAAATCCGGCTTCCTTCGAGAACTCATGCCGGCCGAAATCGGTGAACCCCGTGAAGAACTCCGGCATGGCAGGTCCCTCGAGCGCTTCCCGCCCCGCACCGGTCAGTGTGAATTCCGCGACATCGACTCCGTCCCAGTCGAGAGCGAGAAGGGCTTTGAGTTCCTCGAGCGCTCCGGCCATGCATGCGGGATTCTGCAGATCCATGAGATAGAGGAAATCCAGGTGGGCGTCCTGGAGCAGTGCGTTCTTTTGCCGCCAGAGGGGATGGCGGTCCCAGAACGCTCTGCCGACATACGGCCATTCGAGCCACGCGTAGGCGAGCAGCCCGTTCCTGTGGAGAGCCTCGACCAGTCCCGCGTAGTCATACGGGGTGTTCCCCGAGGCGTACCATGCCGCGGCGTGGACTCCGCGGATCCCCCACGACCGCCACATCCGGGCGAGTGATTCTGCCGGGACGCCGTTGCGGTACCCCGGGTCAAAATATGCATCGGCCGCTCTCCGGGAGAGCGGGGGACGGCAGTGCATCCCTTCTGCGATCACCCATGGGAGCGTTGCAAACCGGAAGTAGCCCCTCCCCGTTCTCGGGTCGGCAAGCGGGGCGATATACAGGCACCGGCCCCGTTCAAACCTCATGATGGCGGCAAGGGGGTGGTTGTGTCTCTTGTCGGAGTATACCACATTCGCGCCGGTCTTCGGGAAACCGGCGATCCAGGGGACAATCTGGTCCCCGGGCCAGCGCACACGAACTTCCGGCCGGAGGTGGTCTGTGATCTCCTCCACGTGAAGCGGGCTTCCGGTCACGACGCCGAGCATCCGCGCCAGAGGGCTCACTCCGTCCGTTACGAGCACACCTCCTCCCATTCCGAACGCGGCGAGGAAACTCCGTGACTCCCTCCGCGTCATGCGCGCCGCCGACGCACGGGGGACGACAAGGAAGTTGCATGAATCGCGCGCCGCGATCTCGCACTGAGCCGGGCGGATCCGTTCCGCCGCGAACCCCATGGAAACGACGACCGCCTCCAGCGAGAGCTGGTCAAGGGAATCTTCCCCGGTTGCTCCGGTATCCCAGGCCACCATGGCCCGCCGGGGACGGACCCAGGAAGGTTGCGCGGGGAGTGGCAAGGGGATGCAGGCGAGAGCCGGAAGGAGCAGAAACACAATCCTCGCAGCGTTTTTCCATCGATATCTCATTCTCCCCGTCTCCGGGATGTTGTTGAGTGCGGCGGTGATCATCATACCGGTTTCGCACCTCAGTATCAAGCCGGGAGACGACTCAGCCGGCATGTTGCCCGGGATGTTGATTGTCCGGCGGAGGAGAGTTATCTTGTATCATTGTTCATTCCGCGTCGGCCATTGTCTGTGACTCTGGCCGATTTTTTTTGGCACCTGCGTCCCCCACCGATCAACTGCCGGGAGCTCATGCGCATGAAGACCTTCTCGCTCAAAATCGACCCTCTGACGGGGGAAGAGTATTTCGAAGTGTATCTCCGCGGGCGGCAGCTCCTCACCGACCCTTTCCTGAACAAGGGGACTTCGTACAGCCGTGAGGAACGGCTTACTCTGGGGCTCGACGGACTCATCCGCTCCTGCATCTCGGACATCGACACGCAGCGGAGGCGGAATTACGAAATGTACGAACGCAAACAGGACGACATCGAGAAATACATATTCCTTCAGTCCCTCCTCAACAGGAACGAGATTCTGTTTTACAACCTCCTCTGCAACAACCTCGCAGAGATGCTGCCGATTGTCTATACGCCCACGGTCGGGAATGCCTGCATGATGCTCAGTCACATCACGCGGGAATACAGGGGGATCTACATCAGCCCGGACAACATCGCCAACATCGATGCGATATTCCGCGATGTCTCCCTCCCCGATGTCAACCTGATCGTGGTGACAGACGGCGAGCGGATACTCGGCCTCGGAGACCTCGGATCGGACGGGATGGGGATCCCGGTGGGCAAGATCAATCTCTACGTGGCCGCGGGGGGGCTCCATCCCGCCTGCTGCCTCCCGGTCTGCCTTGACGTCGGTACGAACAACGAGCGGCTCCTCTCTGATCCCCTGTATCTGGGATACCGAGGGAAGCGGCTCGAGGGGGCGGGATACGACGAGTTCGTCGAGAGGTTCGTCCTGGGTGTGAGCCGGAATTTCCCGCACGCCCTCCTCCAGTGGGAGGACTTTGCGAAACACAAGGCGTTCATGCTCCTCGAACGATACCGGGAGAGGATACTCTCGTTCAACGACGACATCCAGGGGACAGGCTCCGTCGCGCTGGCGGCTCTTCTTACGGCCATGAGGATCAAACGCCAGCGCTTCAGGGATCAGAAGTTCGTCATCGCCGGTCTGGGACAGGCAGGCGTGGGGATCGCGTCCAACATCCGCTCAATGCTGCTCGAGGAAGGAGCCTCGGAAGGGGAGGCGAGGAGCCGGCTGTTTGCGTTCGACGTCCCCGGCCTTCTTACCGACGACATGCCCCGTCTGACCCCGGCGCAGGAGCCCTTCGCGCAGAAGAGGTCCCTGCTCGCCGGCTGGGAGTTGCAGAACCCCGGGGCCGTCACACTGATGGATGTCGTCCGGAACGCCCGGGCGACGGTCCTCATCGGGGTGACAGCGACGAACGGGCTCTTTGACTCTTCGTTGCTCGCTCAGATGGCTGCAAACGATGAGCGGCCGGTGGTCTTCGCACTTTCCAACCCGACGTCGAAATCAGAGTGCACTCCTCTGGAAGTGGCCCGGGCGACGCACGGGAGGGGATTGGTTGCCACGGGAAGTCCTTTTCTCCCGTTCGAGTATGAAGGAAAGACTCTCTCGACATCCCAGTGCAACAACATGTTCATATTTCCCGGTGTGGGCCTCGGGGCGCTGGTGAGCAGGACTCCCCGGATAACGACGAATATGTTTCTCAGGGCAACAAGGGCGATCAGCGCTCTGGTGACGGATGATCAATGCAGGGCCAACAAGCTCCTCCCCGACCTTGACGACATCCGGTCCGTCTCGGCAAGCGTTGCGAAGGCTGTTGCGATCGAGGCCCGTGACGCCGGCCTCGGCCGCCTGCTGGAGGACGACCGGTTTGAGGGGCTCATCGGAAAGGCGCAGTGGAAACCGCACTATGCGGCGTTCAGGCCCGGGAACGGCGCTTAGCAGTTGGTATTCTCTTCACGCCGCGCAAGATGGAGATCGAGCGCTTCTTTCCATCTGCGGTAGTGATCGCGGAACTCACCCGTGCGTGAGGGGTCCGGATCGATGATTTCCTTCCGCACGAGCCCTCTGAAAGCCTCCCTGGCCGAGGAGTAAAATCCGACCCCGAGTGCGGCTCCCCGGGCGGCCCCCTGTGCGCCGTCGGTATTATAGAGCTCGATTGAGACCCCCGTGCTGTGTGCGAGCGTCCCGCAGAACACGCGGCTGAGGAACATGTTCGATTCCCCGGCGCGGATAACGCTCGGGAGCATGCCGAGGTCCTTCAGAATGTCCATTCCGTACTTGAACGAAAATGCGACCCCCTCCTGGACCGCTCGCATGATGTGCGCGTCCGAATGGAGCGTAAAGCTCACAGACGAGGCGTGTGCGCCGATGTCCCTGTCCCGGAACATCCGCTCGGCCCCGTTCCCGAAGGGGAGGACGATGAGCCCCCCCGCCCCGGCGGGCGCCTGTGCCGCGCGGGCGTTTAACTCCTCGTACGGACTCCCCGCCATTCCCAGTATCCGGCGGGTCCAGCTCTGTGCGATGCCGCAGCCGTTGATGCAAAGGAGCACGCCGATCCGCGGAGTATTTCCGGAATGACCGTCGGCATGATTGACATGAGCAAACGAGTTCACCCTCAGCTCCGGATCACGGGCGAGCGTTCCGCTCACGGCATAGACGACTCCCGAAGTGCCGGCGGTGGCAGCCACCTCCCCGGGCTCGAGGACGTTGAGCGAGAGGGCGTTGTTCGGCTGGTCCCCTGCGCGGTATGTCACCGGGATTCCCGCGGGGAGTCCGAGCTCCCCCGCGGTTCCGGCCGTGAGTTTTCCCTGTTCCCCGAATGTCGGGACAGTCTCCGGGACGAGCGACAGAGGTATGCCGTACTCATCGAGAAGGAAACCGGCCGGGGCATTCGCGCTGAAATCCCAGACCATCTCCTCCGAGAGTCCGGGGATCGTGGTGGCGATCCGGTCCGTCAATCGCATTGCGATGTAATCCCCCGGGAGAAAATACTTGTGCACTCCGGCGAATATCCCGGGCTCATGCTCTTTGACCCAGCGGAGCTTCGAGGCGGTGAAATTGCCGGGGGAGTTGAGGAGCGTGCCGAGGCACCGCTCATGGCCGAGCCTGTCGAACGCCCCTCTCCCGATGCCGGTTGCGCGGCTGTCGCACCAGATGATCGACGGGCGGAGGACGTTCCCCCGTTTTCCCACCATCACCAGCCCGTGCATCTGGTAGGAGATCCCTATCGCCCCGACCCGGCGGGAGAGGCCGGGCGATGCATGGAGGACCTCCCGCGTGGCTGCCTTCAGGTTCTCCCACCACATCGCGGGGTCCTGCTCGGCCCAACCGGCCTCCCGTGCGAGTATGGGCATCTCCTGCTTCGGCGAGTAAGCGCCTGCCACGGGGGTTCCTTTGTCTGCGTCGAAGAGAACAGCCTTGACGGATGAGCTTCCAATATCGTAGCCGATCGTGAGCATGGGGATATGCCGATGTTCTGTGGAAAGTGGCGGTAATATACGACAAAATCCGCATTTCCTCATGTGTACGCATTGCCAATGTCAATCTTTTTCCGCACCTTGTCCGGAGAATTCCCCATGACCCGTCCCCTCCCAATCCTTCTCCTGTCACTGGTACTCACGCTCCCTCTTATGGCGCAGCAGCCCCCACAGTCAGTCTCTCCGGCCGTCCGGCGCGCCGGCAATACGCTGGACGTCAGCTTCGGGGGGAAAACCAGGCTGGCCGCCGGCGGGCCCCGGATGCAGTCCGGCACTCCCGCGTTCACAGGGGTCACCGGTGAGGAAGGCGTGTTCTCATTTCAGGCCGGTGCCGGACGCGTGGACGTCACGGTGAAACCCGACAGCGAGCCGGGTGTCATCTCGTTCTTCGTTTCTCCGCCGGGTGCTTCGCCTCGAAAGCCCGATGAGTACCTCGGTCTGTTTTTCAACGACATGCCGGGGCTCGTGCAGGGCGTGTCGCTCTGGCGCTACGGTCCCTGGAACTCCTGGTCGAAACCTGTCCGTGTGAAGGGACCCGGTGACCTGCATGAAAACGATGTGCAGTTCTTCTACTGGCGGTATGAGGACGGCCTCTACGGCGCGGCGATGCCCATCTCGGGGGCCGGGTACCGCTCCACGCTTGGAAGGGACCACGAATGCTTCGGCGCGAAATCCGTCAGCTACTCCGCTCAGCAGGGGAGAGGGAGCATCCCCCTGATGTCCATAGGGTTCGGCAGGGATCCGTACGCGCTTTTCGGGTCCCTCTGGGCGGCGGGGATGCGCGCGATGGGGCATCCGGAAAACCTGCGGAAGAACAAGAAATTTCCGGCGATCTTCGAGAACATCGGCTGGTGCACATGGAACAGCTCCTCGCTGGGGAGAGACCTGAACGAAGACCTGTTGATCAGGGGTGCGAAGTATTTTCGTGACGCGCGGTTCCCGGTCGGATGGTTCCTTGTGGACGACGGGTGGTTCGACCAGACCGGGAGCAGACTCAACTCGTTTCGTCCGGATACGACGAAATTCCCCCACGGGTTCCGTGAGGTCATCCGGACGCTCAAGCAGGACTACCACCTGAAAGATGTCGGCGTCTGGCACGCCCTGAACGGGTACTGGCAGGGGATCAATCCCGAATCCCCGCTGGGGAAGGAGTTCCAGAGTGACCTCATCGCCTACAGGGAGCCCGTGCACCCGGACAGGGACACATCCGCATGGAGGACCTGTTCGTTCATCTCTCCGCTCGCGGACGCGCCGGAGAGATTCTACGGTGAGTTCCACCGGTATCTGAGCGGAGAGGGGTTCACATTCGTGAAGGTCGACAATCAGCTCGTGGTGGAGCGGATGGCAGGGGGGAATTTCCCGATCTGGGATGGGGCCGGCCGCTACCACGCCGCGCTCAACGCCTCCGTGGCGCGCTGGTTCAATAACACGATGATCAACTGCATGGACATGACGCCCGATGCGTGGGGGAACTTCGGGACGACGGCGGTGGCCCGCACATCAGAGGATTATTTCCCGTATGAGAAGGGGGAGTCCTACGACCTCCAGCGGGGGAATGCGGCCGCGCACGTCCTCCAGGCGGTGTACAATTCGCTGTACTTCTCCCAGATGGTCTTTCCCGATTTCGACGAGTTCCAGTCGCACAATCCGAACGCCGTGTTCCACGCCCTCGCGCGCGCGATCAACAACGGACCGATATACATTACCGACAACATCGGCGAAGGGAACTTCGACGTTGTGCGCCCGCTGGTGTACAGCGACGGGAAGATCATCCGGTCGGACGATCCTCTCCTCCCCTGCGAAGACTGCCTGTTCCAGGTCCAGGACCCGGCGCCGTTCAAGGCGTTCTCGCGGGCCGGCGGGGCAGGACTCCTCGGCATATGGAACTGTGCCGACGCCGACAGTGTCGGGGGGAGCTTCCGTCCATCGGATGTTCACGGGATACGCGGAGACAGGTTTGCGCTCGTCGAGCGTCTCGGCGGAGTGATGCGATACGCGGGGCGTGATGACGTGATCCCCGTCTCCCTCGGGAGGCTCGGCTGCCGGCTGTACTATGTCATCCCTCTCACCGACGGCATGGGCGCCATCGGACTGATCGACAAATACAACGCCCCGGCGACACTTCTCCGGTCATCCGTGAAGGAGGGCGTGATCAGCGCCCTGCTCTACGAAGGGGGAAGATTCGCCGCGGTGGGGCCGCGGCCTCCTCTCAGCGTGACTGCCGGCGGGCTGGAAGTCCCCTTCACATACGACGGCGGTCTGATCATCGCGCAGATCCCACAGGGAAGGGAGGCGGGGACGACGGATGTCCGGATCAGATTCTGACGCCGCTATGGCGCCACTTCTCGAAGCACGGTCCCTCGTGAAATCGTTCGGACCGACGCGCGCGCTGAAGAACGGCGGCATCGAGCTCCGCGCCGGTGAGATTCACGCGCTGGTCGGGGAGAACGGTGCGGGGAAATCCACGCTTATCAAGATCCTCGCCGGCGTTTTCCCCCGTGACGGCGGTACTGTGCTCCTGGAGGGGAAAGAGATCGCTCCGTCAAACCCCCGCGAGGCGCGCGAGCTCGGCATCAGCACGGTCTTCCAGGAGCTGAGCCTGTGCAGCACCATGACCGTCGCGGAGAACATATTCGTCAACCGCGAACCGGTCAGGCTCGGCCTCGTCAGGCGGAAGACGATGGAGCGGGCCGCCGGGGAATACCTCCGGAGCTTCAACGTGCAGTTGCAACCGGGGGACGCCGTCGGGGATCTCAGCGTCGCGCAGCGCCAGATCGTCGAGATCGTCAAGGCTGTCTCCGCGAGCGCCCGGGTCCTCATACTCGACGAGCCCACGTCCTCGCTCGACGACAGGGAATCGCGGAAGCTGTTCCAGATTCTCCTCCGTCTCAGAGAAGACGGAGCCGGGATCATCTTCGTGTCACACAAGATGAATGAGATATTCCGGATCGCGGACAGGATCACGGTTTTTCGCGACGGTGAGTATATCATGACATGCGGGAAGGCAGGGGCGACGCCGGACGAAGTCATTCGCGCCATGGTCGGCCGTGAGATCAGCCAGGTGTTCCCCGCGAAAGCGGCAAGGACGGGCCCTCCGAAGCTCGCGGTGAGCGGTTTCTCGTCACTGGGCAGGTTCCGGGACATCGCGCTCACGGTCCACGAGGGGGAGATCCTGGGACTTGCCGGCCTTACCGGCGCGGGAAGAACCGAGGTGATGCAGGCTCTCTTCGGGTATGGCCCGAAGGACTCCGGTGAGGCGGTCCTGGGGGGAAAGACGCTCCGGATCGGGAGCCCCGCCGATGCGATACGGGAGGGGATCATGTACGCCCCGGAGGACAGGCGCCTCCACGGTCTCTTCCTCGGTCAGAGCGTCGCGATGAACGTGAGTGTCGCTTCGCTCCGCGCGTGCAGCGGGAAGGCACTCATGTCATCCGCAAAAGAATCTGATCTGGCGCGGCGGATGGTCGGCACCCTCGATATCAAGGTGAACTCGATCGATCAGGAAGCGGGGTCCCTGAGCGGCGGCAACCAGCAGAAGATCGTTCTCGCAAAGTGCCTCGCCGCCCGTCCGGAGGTTCTGATAGTCGATGAGCCGACACGGGGGATCGATATCGGATCGAAGATTGAAATCTACGCACAGCTCCGCGCGTTCGCGGAGAGGGGAGGGGCGGTGATACTTGTCTCCTCCGAGCTGCAGGAGATCATCGGCCTGAGCGACCGGGTCGTTGTCTTCCGGGGGGGGGAGATCATGGGGGAGGTCCGGGAGAATATGAGCGAGGAAGCGGTTGTCGCGCTGATGTTCGAACACGCAAAGGAACCGGGTGCAGCATGATGACACGGCTTTTGAAAATACGGGAATTCGTGATCTTCCTCGCGGTCCTGCTGACGGCGGTCGGGTTTTCCCTTCTCCAGCCGGGAGGCTACGGGCGCTTTGTCTCCCTCGGCAATCTCGAGGCCATACTTCTCGGGATGTCGCTCGACAGCCTGATCGCGATCGGTATGACGTTTGTCATCATCACGGGAGGATTCGACCTTTCCGTCGGCTCGTCGTTCGCTTTCGGGGGACTCGTCGTCGGTCTCCTTCTGCAGAGCGGCTGGGGAGTCTTCCCTGCGATCGCCGCAAGCGTGATGGCCGGGGTGGGGATCGGGATGTTCAACGGGTTCGTCATCACCAAGGTCCGCGTCAACCCGTTCGTCACAACCCTCGGCTCGATGACGATTATCCGCGGGATTGTCCTCCTCGCCACGCAGGGAGCGTCGATCACGGGGTTCCCCCCTGAATTCGTCGCGCTGGGACAGGGGAAGATCGCCGGGATTTTTTATCCCGTCATCATCATGATTGCGTTTCTCCTCATCGCCGATGTCCTTCTCAGGAAATCGAGATTCCTGCGCCAGATCTTTTACATCGGCGGGAACGAAGAAGCGGCGAAGCTCTCCGGCATCAACGTCGACCGGGTCCGCATATGGATGTACGTCATCACGGGGGCCCTTTCCGCACTGAGCGGAGTCATCGCGGCCGCCAAGACCGGGTCGGCCTCGCCGATCGCCGGAAGCGGTGCGGAGCTCCGGATCATCGCCGCCGTCGTCGTCGGCGGCGCAACCCTGTCCGGCGGGCGGGGGACCATTTTCGGCACCTTCCTCGGACTGCTCCTGACGAGCATCATCACGAGCGGGCTCGGTTTCCTCAGGATTTCATTTTACGCGGAAGGGATAGTCTCCGGCACGATCCTGATACTGGCCGTCATGCTCGATCAGTTGACCCGTGAACGGGCGCGGCGGCTCCTGACGCTTCTCACAACAACAAGGTCAAAACGCATGGAGAGGACTCTCAATGTCATACTTGCTGTCGCTGTCGTGGGCCTCCTGATATTCCGTCCGTGGGGATCACCCGGCCGGCAGGCGGCGGTCACGGCCGGAGGGGCGGCGGCGAACGAAGAATACGTCTTCATCGGGGTGTCGGTCGGCAACCCCTACTGGGTCGACGCCCGGCTCGGGCTGGAGGACAAGGCGCGCCTCCTGGGGGTCCTTTCCGAGCTCCGCGGTCCGACGGGGAGCGATCCGAACATGCAGGTGGCTGAGTTCGAGCAGGTCCTTGCGCGGAAGCCCGCGGGGATACTGATCGCGCCGGCGTCGGATGCACTCCGTCCGATGATCAACCGCGCGGTGGAAAGCGGGGTCCCGGTCGTCTGTATCGATACGGATGACCCCCTGAGCAAGCGCTACACGTATATCGGGACGGACAACTACAACGCGGGACTTCAGACCGGTGAATTGCTTGCAAAAGCGGTCGGGGGGAAGGGGGAGGTCGCACTTTTGATGATCCCCGGTCAGTCGAACCTCGAGGGGCGCGCGAGGGGATGCAGGGATGCGCTGGCAAAATACCCGGGGATCTCGATCGTCAAGACCGGGAACGACCAGGCGCTTTCCGCGGAAGCGGAGAAGGTCGCCCGCTCGATACTCCAGGCATACCCGGACCTCGCAGGGTTCGGGTGCGTCGACGCCGCGGGAGGGGAAGGCTGTGCCGTGGCGGTGAACGAGGTGGGGAAGGGGGGACTCGTGAAGATCATCGCGATGGACAAGAACGAGACGACGCTCCAGTATGTCGACCAGGGTTTGATCGAGGCGTCGATCGCGCAGCGGACATACACGATGGCGTATGTCGGGCTCCAGCTTCTGTACGACCTCCAGCATAATAACATCCGCCTCGTGAACAACTGGCGCGAGGCCGGCATCGTGCCTCTCCCGAACTCGATCGACACCGGGACCCTCGTCATTACAAAAGCGAACGTGAAGGCCTTCCTGCAGGGAGGGAAGAAGCCGTGAAAGGGAGGGCATGCGTCTGCGGCGTGGACTTCGGCACCGACTCGGTCCGGTGCGTCATCATCGATGCCGCCGACGGCTCCGAGGTTTCCAGCGCCGTCGCCTCCTACCCGCGGTGGTCGAAGGGACTCTTTTCGGACGCCTCGCTCAACCGGTTCCGTCAGCATCCTCTTGACTACATCGAGGCGTTTGAAGCTTCGATGCGGGATGCGATCGCGCGCGCGCCCGGCGGGACAGCCTCCGCCATGAGGGCGATCTCCGTGGACACGACGGGATCGACGCCGGTGGCGGTGGACCGGGCGGGGAGGCCCCTGGCGCTCCTGCCGGACTTCGGCGCCAATCCCAATGCGATGTTTATCCTCTGGAAGGACCATACCGCGGTCCGTGAAGCCGGGGAGATCAACCGCCTTGCGCGCACGTGGGGAGGGACGGACTTCACGAAGTTCGAAGGAGGGGTCTACTCCTCCGAATGGTTCTGGGCGAAGATCCTCCACGTGCTCCGCGCGGATGCGGGCGTTCGCTCTCAGGCGTTCAGCTGGGTGGAACACTGTGACTGGTTCACCGCCTGCCTCACCGGCGTCACGGATGCCCCCGGCATCAGGAGGAGCCGCTGCGCGGCGGGCCACAAGGCGATGTGGCATGAATCGTTCGGCGGCCTCCCCTCCGAAGAGTTCCTCGTCAGGCTCGACCCGCTCCTGTCGGGACTCCGGGGCCGCCTCTACACGGAGACGGAGACGAGCGACAGGCCGGCCGGCGTCCTCTCGCCGGAATGGTGCTCCCGCCTCGGGCTCCCCGCAACCGTGCGCGTCGGCATCGGCGCTTTCGATGCGCATATGGGGGCGGTGGGAGGCGGGATCACTCCCTACACATTGACAAAGATCATGGGGACCTCGACCTGCGACGTGATCGTGGCGCCGATGGACGAGATGGGAGATACGCTTGTGGCCGGGATATGCGGCCAGGTGGATGGGTCCGTGATACCGGGAATGCTGGGGATGGAGGCGGGACAGTCCGCGTTCGGTGACATATACGCGTGGTTTAAATCGGTGCTGATGTGGCCCGTGGAAAACGTGGCAGGGAAAACCATGCTCGTGGATGAGTCCGCCAGGACGCTCCTTGTGGAGGAAGTGTCGGACCGGCTTATCGAGGAATTGTCAGCTCAGGCGGAGGCTTTACCGGTCGAGGAGACCGGGGTGATTGCGATCGACTGGATGAACGGAAGAAGGACCCCCGATGCGAACCAGCTCCTGAAGGGGGCGGTGACGGGGCTCAGCCTCGGCACGGGCGCACCGAGGATTTTCCGCGCGCTTGTCGAAGCGACGGCCTTCGGCGCGAAGGCGATTGCGGACAGGTTCCGCCGGGAAGGCGTGCCGATCAAAGGCGTGATCGCACTCGGCGGCGTCGCAAAGAAATCGCCGTTCATAATGCAGATCGTGGCCGACGTCATGAACGTCCCCATCCGGGTCCCCCGCTCGGAGCAGACCTGCGCGCTCGGGGCCGCAATGTTCGCCGGGGTCGTCGCCGGCCTCTACCCGACGCTTGCCGACGCGATGAAGGCGATGGAGAGCGGGTGGGAGCGTGAATATACGCCCCGCGCAGAGTACGCGCGGATCTATGCCGGCCTCTACGAACGGTACGCGTCGCTCGCCAGGTTCGTCGAGGACGAAACGATGGCATCGCGGAGGACGGAGTGAACGGATACCGGGAATTGAAAGAGATCGCCTGGCGGTGCAACATGGAGCTCCCAAAGCTGGGGCTTGCGCTTCACACGTTCGGCAACGCCAGCGCCGTTGACCGGGGGCGCGGCGTCATTGCGATAAAACCGAGCGGCGTTCCTTACGACGAGCTCCGGCCGGACATGATTGTCGTCGTCGCTCTTGACAACAGGGTCGTGGAGGGGACTCTCCGCCCGTCATCCGACACAAGGACGCACACGCTCCTCTACCGCCGCTTCGAGAAGATAGGCGGTGTTGTCCACACGCATTCCCCCTACGCGGTGGCGTGGGCGCAGGCCGGATTCTCCGTGCCCATACTCGGGACCACGCATGCTGACCACCTCCCTCTGGATATCCCCTGCACGAAGCGGATGACCGCCGCAATGATCAGGGGAGACTACGAGGAGGAGACGGGGAACCTCATCGTGAATACGCTCGCCCGGAAGTCGTACGAAGATGCCCCCATGGTCCTCGTCGCGGGGCACGGCCCCTTTGCATGGGGTGCGACGCCTGAGAAGGCGGTCTATCACAGCTTCATGCTCGAAGAGCTCTCGAAAATCGCGTACCTGACGCTTCAGATCAACCCGCGGGCTCCCCGGCTCGGACGCCCGTTGATCGAAAAACACTATCAGCGCAAACACGGACCGGATTCTTACTACGGACAGACCGGGCGCAGCCCGAAAAAAGGAGACAGACAATGAATAACATACCCGCCAACGTCATGGGTCTGGTCGCAGTCAGCAGGGACTGCTTCCCCCTGGAGCTTTCAAAAAAAAGGCGCGCTCTTGTCGCGGCCGCCTGTGGGGCGGGGAAAATCCCCGTGGTGGAGCTGGAAACGGTCGTCGAGAACGAGGCAGACGTCCTCAAAGCGCTCAAGGAGATCCGGGCAAAGAATATCGACGCGCTTGTGGTCTATCTGGGGAACTTCGGGCCGGAGGGCCCGGCCACACTCCTCGCACAGAAGTTCGGGGGGCCGGTCATGGTTGCGGCGGCCGCGGAGGAGAGCGGCAAAGACCTCTTCAACGGGAGGGGGGACGCGTATTGCGGGCTCCTCTCCGCATCCTACAACCTGGGTCTTCGCTCGCTCCGCGTCCACATACCGGAGAACCCCGTCGGGACGCCCGGTGAAGTCGCCTCGATGATCCGCGAATTCATCCCGATCGCCCGTATTGTCTCCGGGCTCAAGGGCCTGAAGATATTCTCCTTCGGCCCGCGCCCCTACGACTTCCTTACCTGTCACGCCCCGATCAAGCCGCTCTTCGACATGGGGGTGGAGATCATGGAGAACAGCGAGCTCGACATGTACGACATATTCCTCTCGAAGAAGGGGGACCCCCGCATCCCCGCCGTCGCGGCGGACATGGCGAAAGAGCTCGGAAAAGGGAACACCTACCCCGATCTCCTGCACGGACTCGCGCAGTTCGAGATCGCGCTCCTTGACTTCATGGAGAAGAACCTCGGCGCGTCGAAATACGCGGTGTTTGCCAACAAATGCTGGCCTTCGTTCGAGAAGTTCTTCGGGTTCGTCCCCTGTTTCATCAACTCCCGCATGGCGACGCGCGGGATCCCGATCTCCTGCGAATCCGACATTTACGGGGCCCTGAGCGAATACGTCTGTTCCTGCGCCACGGAGACCCCCGCCGCGATTCTGGACATCAACAACACCGTTCCCGGCGACATGTACGCGGAAGCTGGCGCGGGAGTTAAGAGCTACGCGAACCACGAGCTGTTTATGGGGTTCCACTGCGGCAACACCTCGTCAACATGCATGGCGTCCCCGATCATGAAGTACCAGCTGATCATGCACCGTTTGATGGAGCCCGGCAAGGATCCGGACATCACGAGGGGGACCCTCGAGGGGACGATCAAGCCGGGAGAGATCACACTGTTCCGTCTCCAGGGGACTGCGGAATCGGAGCTCCGGGCCTATGTCGCACAGGGGGAGATACTCAACATCGATCCGAAATCGTTCGGCTGCATCGCGGTCTTTGCCGTCAGGGAGATGGGGAGGTTCTACCGGCACGTCCTGATCGGGAAGCGCTTCCCCCACCACACTGCGGTCGCGTTCGCCCACACAGGGCGCGCGCTCTTCGATGCGATGAACCTGATCGGAGTGCGGGACGTCTCGTTCAATCACCCGAAAGCCGTCCCGTATCCGGGAGAGTACATTCCCTGAAATGACCGGCGTCCGTCTCCACGCCCCCCTTGACCTGAGAGTGGAGGATCTCCCCGATCCTCCGCCTCCCGGTCCGGGCGAGGCGCTCATACGCGTGAGCGCGGCCGGCATCTGTGGAAGCGATCTCCACTCGTACAATCACGCACGCATCGGGGACACGCAGGTGTCGTCCCCGCTCGTCCTCGGACACGAATTCGCCGGGGTCGTCGAACGGTGCGGGGCAGGTGCCGTCGCGGGAGACGGACGTCCCCTTCTCGCCGGCCTCCGCGTCGCAGTTGATCCCGCCACACCCTGCGGGAAGTGCGACATGTGCCTTAAGGGGGACCCGCACATCTGCAGGGCCCTCCATTTCTGCGGCCTCGCGCCGGACGACGGTTGCTTCCGTGAGAGACTCCTGTCGCCCGCCAGGTCATGTTTCATACTTCCCCCTGACATCAGCGATGAGGAAGGGGCGATGCTCGAACCCCTTGGGGTCGCGATGCACGCCGTCGACCTTTGCCGGATCACGAAAGGAGATACGGTCGCTCTCTACGGCGCCGGTCCCATCGGAATTCTGATCCTGCAGCTCCTGCGGAACGCAGGGGCGTCATCCGTGTATGTCGTGGAGCCTCTCCCCTGGCGGCTTTCCCTTGCGGAGCGTTTCGGAGGGATCGCGATAGACCCCGCGGCCGACCCGGTCGCCGGGATCATGCGCAAGACCGGTGGAAGAGGAGCGGATGTGGCCTTCGAGGCCGCATGGGCGAACGCCAGCGTGCAGGATGCCGCTGAGTCCACGGTCCCGGGAGGACGCGTCGTCCTTGTCGGCATACCGGCCGACAACAGGTTTTCTCTCGACCACGCTACGGCCCGGAGAAAAGAGCTGTCGTTCCTCTTCTCGCGGCGCATGAAGCACACCTACCCGGGGGCCATCCGGCTCGTGCAGGAGAGGCAGGTCGACCTGCAGAGCCTTATCACGCACAGGTTCCCGCTGAATGAGCTGCCGGCGGCATTCGCGCTCAATGCCCGCTACGGTGACAGGGTAGTGAAGGTCATGATTATGGGAGGGGGCGCCCGTGGAAGATGAGAGGGGGGGTGGCCTCGCAACGGGTCTCCTCGTCGTTGCCGGCGTCTTGATGGAGCTCTGCTACCTGGCGTTCTACTGCGTCCCGACTGGCCAGGGGGAACTGCTCCTTTTCATCGCCGTCAACGTGATGACGTTCCTGCTCCTCTCGTTCCTCCTCTGGCGGCTGCGGAAGGGACGTGCGCCTGCGCGGAAGGGGCTGGTCATGCTCATCGCAGGCTTCGCTCTCCTCTTCCGGTTCACATTGGTCCCGCATGGCGTCATAGGCTCGGACGACATCTACCGGTACCTCTGGGACGGGAAGGTGGCCGCCGCGGGTGTCAATCCGTTTGCCTATACTCCCACCGATCCGCATCTGTCGGGCCTTGCGACCGCCGACCTCCCGTCGAAAGTCAACCACCCGGAGCTGAGGAGCGTCTACCCTGCGCTTGCGCAGCTCCTGTTCCTCATCGCGCATGCGCTCTTCGGTGACTCGGTCCGGGGGGTGAAGCTCCTCCTGACAGTCATGGACTGTCTGACGATGTTTTTCATCTGGAGGTTCGTCCGCGGGCGGGAGGAGCCGGTGATCCCCTTCCTCCTGTACGCCTGGTCTCCTCTCCCGATCCTTTACTTCGCGCTCGACGGGCACATCGACGCGCTCGGCATTCCGTTCCTCGTCCTGGGCCTCTCGTTCCTCTGTACGCGCCGGACCGTGCGGGGAGCTCTCGCGATCGGCGTGAGCGCTCTTGCGAAGCTCATTCCTCTTCTCATCCTCCCCCTGCTCTTCCGGGAGCTCAAAGGGTACAGGCGCTTCCTGATACCGGCCATACCCGTGCTCATGGTCCTGGCCGGGGCGTTCTTCTTCTATGAGCCTTCGTGGGGGGTTGTGGAATCGCTGACGACATTCGGATCGCGCTGGGAATTCAACGGGAGCATCTTCTCGATCACATACTTCCTGACAGGATCCAACGAGGCCGCGCATATCGTGAGCGGCGTCCTGATCGCGCTCTACATCGGGACTCTCGCGCTTATGGACCGCCCCCTCCTGGAAAAAGTGTTCTGGGGGTTCGTCGGGTTCATGCTCCTCTCTCCCGTCGTTCATCCCTGGTACCTCACGTGGCTTGCGGCCCTCCTTGCGCTCCGATGGTCGCCGGGTGTGTTCGTCTTCCTCGGCATGTCGGCCATCGCAAACATCGTGGTGTACCAGTACAGATCATACGGTGTGTGGATCGATCAACCGGTCATTCTCGTCTGCGAATATCTCCCCGTCTTTGTTCTCCTCGCCCGCGAGATATTCCGGGGGGAAGTGCTCCCCCCGTCCGGGCATTCCGCAGTCTGAAAAAGGAACCCTGCCATGAACCAGCGCAATATCGTGCTTTCTCTTCTCCTGCTTCTGTACGGGGCCGGAGCGTCCGCAGGATCATCGGTCTTCAATGTCACGGAGTACGGAGCGGCGGGGGACGGGAAAACACTCAACACGCGTGCGATCCAGGTTCTGATCGACACGTGCGGCGCGCGGCGGGGGGGGACCGTCGTCGTCCCTGCGGGCGTCTTCCTCACGGGCGCGCTCCGCCTCCGGAGCAATGTCCACCTCTCACTCCAGAGCGGCGCGGTACTGAAGGGGAGCGGCCGGCTCGCCGACTATTCTCTTGACGGGAAGCCCGTCGGGCTATTGTTCACGGAGGACGCGGAGAACGTCACGATCACGGGGCCGGGGACGATCGACGGCAACGGCGACGCGTTCATGGACCTCTCCCGGGCGAAAAGGATCGACAGCGCCGGCTCGGCGTGGACCCGCCAGAAGGGACGTTTCCGCGAAGTGTCCGCCGGCGTCGGCGACGGCCCCGCAGTCCCGAAGGACCGCCCCTTCCAGATGATCATATTCTCCGGGTGCCGCAACGTCGTGCTCCGGGACTTCGTAATCACGAACTCCCCCTTCTGGACGATGCACTGTGCCGACTGCGACGGCGTCCTGATGTCGGGCGTCAGGATCTGGTGCAATCTGCTGGTGCCCAACAACGACGGGGCTGATTTCACGTCATGCAGCAACGTCCTCGTCTCCGACTGCGACATCCGCACCGGGGACGATTGCCTTGTCTTTACAGGGTACAGCCACCATTTCAATCTCCCCGGGTACAGGGGACTCAGACACCCCTCCGAGAACATCAATGTCACAAATTGCACGATGGTCTCCCGCTCGGCCGCCATCCGGATCGGCGGCTTCGATCAGAACCCGATGAGGAACTACACGTTCAGTAATCTCACGATATACAATTCCAACAGGGGGATCGGCATATTCGCCCGGGACGAGGGGTCGATAGAGAACCTCACGTTCACGAACATCGTCATTGAAACCCGTCTTCATACCGGCGACTGGTGGGGGAACGGCGAGCCGATCCATATCTCCGCGGTCCGGTTGACGAAGGATGTGAAACTCGGCCGGATAAAGAACGTGAAGTTTCAGCACATCATCTGCAGGGGTGAGTCGGGCATCGTCGTATTCGGTACGGAAGAGAACGTCATCGAAAACCTCTCGTTTGAGGATGTTGCGCTTCAGATCGCCGACAGCCCGCTGGACGGCCTCGCGGGAGGCAACTTCGACCTCCGCCCTGTCCTGGACCCGAAGCTCCAGCTTTTTTCGCACGACATCCCGGGTTTTTACGCACAACATGTCCGAAACCTCCGCATACGGGACTTCGACCTCACATGGGACCCGGTGAAACAGCCATTTTTTACGCACGGCCTCGATATCCGGGAGTTCGATGGCGTGTCGATCGACGGTTTCAGGGGGACGGGAGCACCGGGAAATAGGGACGCATTCCCTGTCTTCCTTCAGAACGGCAAAGGACTCAACAGCCGGCAGCCGGAGGCTTCCATGCATCGGGAGAACGTCAGGTAAAAGAATGTTTGACGTGCTTCCCGGCGACAAAGCTCATAATCGCCTTTGCTCCATTCATTCTCCTCTCAACCCTTTGGGCGATTTCTTCTTACAAGGTTCTCTTTTACCTTGATGAGTCTTTTGAGGAGTGTCAAACATGAATATCCATGGATATTGTGCGATCGGACTTGCTTCCGTTATCATCGCGTCCGCAGCGTGGGCGCAGCCGGGAACGCCGGCAAATTCAGTCGTCAACTACCCGGGAGCCGGAGTCATCCAGGCGGGGGACGTCTCGGAATCGTTTCTCCCCCAGGGGACCACACCGTACTACGGCGAGGCGGTAACAGCCGCGACGCTCGGTGTACGCACATTTTTCCGTATGGGGAACTTTGACCGCAACTGGACAACCCCCGCAACGCACTTCCCTGCGGCGTTTCCTATGACTCCGTACTGGAACAAAGATGCATCGGTGCTCGTCTACGATCCCGACACTACGTGGAACCGGGGACCTGCGGCGACGAACCCGAGCTTCTTTGCGGCTTCCGCGGGACCGTCGGGAAATTATTCCAGCTTCGCTCAACTGACCTACAAATCGACACTCTCCGGCGCGAGCGATCCGGCGCGTCATTACACTATCGAGCCGTATTTTGTGGACGGGACCCTCAGGCAGCATGTCGTCTACGAAGCGGCATGGCCGACGAACCTGGGTATCGACGTGGTGATGCGCGCGCACGGGTTTGCCGCTCCCAACTGGGACAACCTGAACGATTACGTCATCATTGAGATCCAGCTGAAGAATACCGGTTTCCTCGACATGAACATGGACGGCGTCGCCGACAACGGGATCACCAACCATGACATCAAGGCCCTCGCGTTCCAGATCCAGGAACAGGCGTATATGTCGGTCTCGAGCTATGCGTGCGGAGGCCGCTGCGTCAACGACATTGTGCCGACGATCATCGCCCGTCAGGCGGGATGGATCGGCGATCCGGATTCCACGGGTGCCCCCTGGGCATTCAGCACGGTCTTCCCGAGCGCGACGTCTCTGAACCCGACGGCCGGAAACTTCGACATGGGGTTCAACGGCGGCACGACGAAGAACTACATGGATCTGAAGCACGGATGGGTGATGCTTGATGTGAAAAACGGCGGGCTCCCCGTCGACCGCTCACAGAGCACCGCGAGCCTGCAGTCAAAACTGACACTTTTTGGGACTCATCCGACCGGCGCCGGCGCGCAGCGCGGCTGGTACGTCTCGGGGGGGAGCAGCTGGTGGGCCGGTTCGGTGGGTGATCCGATGAAGATGTTCTATATCGCGACCGGCGTCTGGTACGCAAACGGCGGCCAGCTCTCACACAACACAGATTTCACAGCGCTCAACCTTAATCCGAATCCCAACTTCTTCTCCGCGGGGAACGCGGGTGATCCGCTCTCGTTCGTCCCGAAGTCATCCGGCGCGACGCGGCCGGACGGCGACTACAAGAGCACGAACCATTTCGACCAGGTTTCGTTTGAAGACGGCTCTTTGGGCCCGGCCACCGTGTACCCGGTCGGGTGGGGGAAGTGGACGCTCGGGTGCAGCCACACGGAGAACTTCGACGACGACATGTTCACAGGCGTCGGCCCCTTTGCGCTCAGGAAGGA
>Ga0182011_10001053_pt1 | contig 24120 bp, 18 predicted proteins | sample 711E1DmetaG_FD_120481 | JGI IMG/M metagenome (GOLD analysis project Ga0182011, IMG submission 120481) | Permafrost microbial communities from Stordalen Mire, Sweden - 711E1D metaG | ecosystem: Environmental > Terrestrial > Soil > Wetlands > Permafrost | place: Sweden: Stordalen | collected...
GATTGTATTAGAATCCAATGCTTTTGTAGCCGCAGGTCGAGGATTCCGATTTATCGGAACATTAGATTGCGTTTTCATTATGATTGTTTTGCTCAATTGCCACGACTTTTGCGTTCTTTGCATCCCGATTTATCGGGATAAGTCGTGGGTTGGATTATCTTTTTTTGGGCTTTAGCCCAAAACTCTTTAATATTATGGGCTAAAGCCCGGTTAAGTTCTAATTATTCCACGAGCTAAAGCTCGTGGCAATTGAGCAAGAAAAATAATACAAAATGTTTAGTGTCGTAGCCGCAGGTCGAGGATTCCGATTTATCGGAACATTAGACTGCGTATTCAAAAATGTGAACTGCTCTCTTCCCCCCATAGAAGTCGCTCTTTGCTTTTGATCCCGATGTTTTCCATCGGGAGGGGGATTAAGGGGGATGATGGAAATGAGAAAAATAATCAAAATATGTTTAGATTAAATAAATGAGTATTTGCTTTGCGGAAGCTTTGAAAGATATTTTTTTGTATGAAAGATGAATTATGAATTAACTTTAATATTCAAAACATTTGGTAAAGTAATTCTGAATTATTTGTCCAATCTAAAATTTAAATCTAATATAATCAATTAGAATCATCCCCCCTACCCCCCTTCCAAGGGGGGAAAGAACCGTTCCCTGCCCCCCTTCAAAGGGGGGAATACCCGTTCCCTGCCCCCCTTCAAAGGGGGGAAAGAACCGTTCTGATTCCCCATTCCAAGCAAGCGAAATCATTCCCGTCCGCTGAAGCGGACGGGAATGACAAACGATTAATTGTTATAATATCTTAAAAATTCACTACAAGGTTTGCGTGCGGGACGAGAACCTGCTGGTTGGTTATTAAAGAATATCTGCTTTTTACATCTACAAAACCCTGTACACTTAAACGGCTGTTATATCTATATACACTCCATACTGCATCTGCTAAACTTAAAACGTGATTTATAATTACACCCGTAAGAGTGAGCGAGCCGTTATTATAATAATCATTTGCTTTCTGTCTTTCGGTCATATAATAATCAACCTGCGGAATATGATAATCCTCAAAATTATTTTTATTTATCACAGAAGTATTAGCAGTCGACCATCCGCAAATAAAAGTTTGATATTTCCCGATCACTTCATAATATTGTTGTTCTCCGGGCTGAGGGAGTGTATGTGAAAATCCTGAGGCTTGTTCACATATATTAATTTGTTGTTTTAATAATACAAGGTCTATATTTGGGTCCGTGCTAATACCATTAGATTCTGGGAAACTCTGTGCTTTCAGCCACGCACCGTATTTCCTCATATCCCAGTTCTGGTCTGCATAATTTTGGAAGAAATTAGTTTGATTGTTTCCTTTATTCTGGAATACAGCGTATAATATCCATAAACCGCCTTCTACTCCGAGAAAGATTGCACTCTTAATATAACTCTTTGCATAAAACTGACCTGCACCGGGAATTAAACCTGAAAATACAGCACCCAGTAACGGGGATTTTTCATTCGGATTGGATGGTTTATCAACATTTTCATTTTTCAGGCTGTCTCTTAATTTAATCTTTGAATCTCCATAGACGATTTTGTTCTCTAAATCAAGTAATTTTTGATTTTCACTATTTAACTTCTGAGAAGAAATGTTTTCTTTTTTCGTAATTATTTCTTTACTTTGAGAAAATACATTTACAACAGTAAATAATAATATTACTGTCAGAGCTTTTAAGAGCAAATTATTTTTCTGCATAATTAATAATAAATTTTTTTAAGAATTAGGGCATTACCCGGTAAATATGTTGCCTTAATCTTTTCTCCTTTTTTAAATTTTGAAACTGTTTTTTGTAAATCGAGTTTACCTCTTCCGATATCAACCAAACATCCGATAATTGCTCTGACCATACTGTGTAAATACCTGTCGGAAACAATTCTGAAATATATTTCGTTTCTGTTAACTTTAAAATATTTTAATTCCTGAACATTGCAAAAAAAATCATGTTTGTCAAAATCATTCTTGCAAAGAGATTTAAAACTTTTTCTTCCTTTAATTACTTTTATGAGCTTATCAATTTCCCCGAAATCCAGTTTATATATTAATTTATAATAATGGTCTTTAGCTATTGCTTTTTTAACAGTCGTGATGTAATATTCATAAATCCTTTTCTTTGCCGAATACCTTGAATGAAATTTTAAAGGTACTTTAGCAAGTTTTTTTATGCTTATCTCATCAGGCAATATTGAATTTAATGAATATAAAAATTTTTTTACATCCTCAATCTTTTTTTCTGTCTTGAAATTCGCTATCTGGTTCAGGGCGCTGACACCCGTATCGGTCCTGCCCGCACCTATTACTGATATTTTCTCATCAAGTAATTTTGTTAAAGAACTTTCTATGTATTCCTGAATTGTATTCTTCGTATTCTTTTGTCTCTGCCAGCCGTTGAATTTGTTTCCGTCGTATTCAATGGTTAACTTATAATTATTCATCGAAAATTAAAAAGTCTTTACAAAATTCAGTTTAAGTCCGTCATATCCGTTTCGGCTGTTTCTTATTAATTCGGAATTTATCCTCATTGAACCGGATTCGTTTTTATGACTTTTATTGGTAATTAAAAAAGCACTGATTCCGCTTACAATTCTGTTAACTACTAAACCGGTTGCAAAAATTATTCTATCGTTATAAACACGTTCACTCTTTTTCCTTTGGCTCTCGAAAGCAGACATGTCACTTGAATTATCCCATGACCAGAAAGAAGCATTGACATCGTACAATTGGTCATATTGACCTTTACTTAATTTATCATTATTGTAATCGTAAATGGTATTATAATTACCCACATTGGCATAATAATTATCATCTTTCCCGCTTTTGTTCAACCCGGCATGCACTGCGGCGAAAGTACGGGAATCATCCCTTAAAGAATTACCATAAAGATTAAATCCTAAAACTCCGAGCCAGCAAGCGGCTTCAGAAACGAAAAAATATTGACCGACATCGAGCCTGTCTGCATACCAGTGTCCCGCTCCGGGCAGTAACAACGAAAGAAGCAAAGATACTGCAGGGCTTTTATTTGTTTTGGTCGTATTTATATCAACATTATTATTTTTAATAGTATCGTTTAGTAATCTTACGGACAATTCTTTTTTTAAATCGGGATTATTGATTGCATTATTTTGTGCCAATGAGATATTAACACATAAAATAATTAAAATAATCGATGTTACGGTTTTAGACATTTTATTTTTTGTTTGTTTCTAAAAGTTTAGTTATCCTTTTTGAAAAATCTTCAGGTTTTAAAAAACCCGTTACTCTTAATTCTTTAATTTCATCTCCGCCCGGATTCATGAATAATACGACAGGAAGCCCTTTTATTCCGAATTTATCGGTTATAGCGGAATTTTCTTTAGTTAAATCTATTTTAATATTATTTAACGATTTTGAAAGGTCAACAATTCCTTTATCAGTATAAGTATATTCATCGAGTTCTTTACATTGAGCACACCAGTCGGCATAGAAATCAATCATAACCGGGGTCTTTGCCGATTTAATCGAATTTTCAATATCGCTTACCGAACTTAACATCTTCCATTCTACTTTTTGCGTTTGTTTCTCCGGTTTGAGACCCCACGTTCCGTAGATTATTGCAACAATAGCAATTACTATTTTAATTTTTGAAAAAACGTTTGAGGTTTTTCCTTTCTTATCGATTAATAAAAGATATATACCTGAAAGTATAATGTAAAGTGGAAAAACAATATTGAATAAATCTTTATTGAAAAGGGGAGCGAGGGTATTTAATCCCATACCAACCAAAATGAGTCCGAAAATAATTTTTACGCCTTCCATCCATTCGCCTGAGCGGGGCAATTTACTTATTGAACTTGAAAACGTTGCAAGGAAAACGTACGGTAAACCTAAGCCGAGTGATAAAACAAAGAACAATAAAAATCCCATAAACGGACTGCCGATTTTTCCGACATAAACAAGTAAGCTCAGTACAAACGGACCGATACACGGCGCGGCAATGAATCCAACCAAAAATCCCATTAACATCGAACCAAAATATCCTGACCTGTTTTTATTTCCGGCTAATGCGAGTTTTTGCGGAACTCTAATTTCCCATAATCCGAACATACTTGTAGCCAATGCAATTAAAACAAGAGCAACACCGATTATTACTATTGGATTCTGCAAAGCTGTTCCGAGCAGGCTGCCTGTTAAAGCGGCAAATAATCCAAGCGCTGAATAGGTAATCGCCATTCCGAGCGCATAAAATACACCCATCATAATACTTTGAAATCTGTTGCCGCTTGCCTGGGCGCCGAAATAACTGATTGTGATGGGAATTAAAGGATAAATGCAAGGCGTCAGGTTTAAAGCAAGTCCGCCAAGGAAGATAAATATTAATCCTAAAAATAAACCTCTCTCCTGTATGAAATCGGATACTTTTGTTTCATCAGGATTAGAGCCTTCCACCCTTGTATTTTCAGATAATTTTGTTTCTTCTTTTTTTAATTCAGTCGGTTTTGTAAAATCTATCTTACCGATTACATCTTTATTTACAAATGTTGCCGAAGGTTTTTCTTTATTGATTTTTACTTTTAAATCCAGTGTAACAGATTTTGGAGGATAACATACACTATTATCACAAGACTGGTAACTGAATTTAACAGGTATGGCATATTCGCCGTCCGGTAAATCCTTTACCGGCGAAACAGTATAACCTATGAAAATTTCGCCTTCGTAAACTCTTATCTTATTATCGCTGAATTCAAATTTCAATAATTTGTCCTGCGGAAAATAAGTATTAACAGGTTTAAATTTATCAGATTCTAAATTTATTTCCGTCTTGATTAATGTCGGATCGTCTACCTGGTAAGAATTGATATGATATTTTTCTTTGATGTTTACTTTTATTGCAATTTTAATTGTATCAGTGTTCGAATATACTTCTTTATCAGAAAAAGATTTGATTTTTAACTGGTCGGTTTCCTGTGAAATGCCGAATCTATAGTATAACGAGAATATGATGAAGAACAAAAATATTTTTTTTATCATAAATTAACTTATATGAATGATTAAATTAGAAAATGCTTGTAATAATTAATCCACAAGACGTTTATAATATATATTAAATTATAATTGTTGAAAACTAATATCAATATAAAAAGCAGAGAGAAAAAAGATAAAGAAATGGAAAGGGAATATTTCCTTATAAAGAAGTTAGAGGAGTTAAAGAAGTTAAATCCCGATTAAGAGCATCGGGACGCAAAGAACGCGGAAGTTAGAGGAGTTAAAGAAGTTAAAGAAAAGAGCTCTTGTAGCCGCAAGCTTTAGCTTGCGAAGAAGCAATTGTAGCCGCAAGCTTTAGCTTGCGAAGAAGCAATTGTAACTGCAAGCTTTAGCTTGCGAAGAAGCAATTGTAGCCGCAAGCTTTAGCTTTCGAAGAAGCAATTGTAGCCGCAAGCTTTAGCTTTCGAAGAAGCAATTGTAACTGCAAGCTTTAGCTTGCGTAGAAGCTCTTGTAGCCGCAAGCTTTAGCTTGCGAAGAAGCAATTGTAGCCGCAAGCTTTAGCTTGCGAAAAAGTAGTTATTAACTATGTTTTAAATCTGCTTCAATTTTTTCATTATTGTAATAAATAATTTCAGTTAAATTATCAATTAAATTTTATAATTTCCATAAAATTATATTATGATGGAAAATTTAACTGAAAGTGATGTAAATACAAAGAAATCATTTACTCTTCATGATTTACCGATAGACGAGCGACCAAGAGAAAGACTGAAGTCAGTTGGGGTCGAGAATTTATCTTCTCAGGAATTACTTGCATTAATTCTCGGAAGGGGTATAAAAGGTGAATCAGTAATGGTTACTTCGCAAAATTTGATGAAAAAATTCGGTTCACTAAAAAAGATTCTTGAAGCTTCATTGCAGGATATTCAGGTAATTAAAGGTATTGGTCCCGCCAAAGCATCCCAGCTTTCTGCCTGTTTCGAAATTACGAGAAGATTTATTAAACAGGATAAGGAAGAAAATATTTCCAGAGCTTCGAGGGATACAATTATAAAACCTGAGTTAGCCGCTGAACTTTTGCAGAATAAAATAGTTAATTATGACAAAGAACATTTTTTTGTTATGAGCTTTGACGTAAGGAATAAATTAATTTCTATCGATGAAGTTTCGGAAGGAACATTGACTGCAAGCCTTGTTCACCCGCGTGAAACTTTTGAATCTGCAATCAGAAATCATGCGGCACAAATAATAGTTGGGCATAATCATCCATCCTGCGACCCTGAACCTTCTGAAGATGATATCAAAATAACGAAGCGATTATATGATGCGGGCAAAATAATGGGTATTGAACTTATTGACCATATAATAGTTACCAGAGATAGTTTTAAAAGTTTAAAAAATTTAGGAATTATTTAACAATAAAAGAATTTAATATAAATTATGGATTATAAAGATTACTATAAAATTCTCGGAGTAGATAAAAAAGCAACATCAGATGAAATAAAAAAAGCATATAGAAAACTTGCATTAAAATATCATCCTGATAAAAATAAAGGAGCTAAAGGTGCTGAAGAAAAATTCAAAGAAATAAACGAGGCAAATGAAGTATTAAGTGATAAGGAAAAAAGAAAAAAATATGATGAACTTGGCTCCAACTGGCAGCAATACCAGCAACAGGGTGATCAGGGACAGGGCTTTGACTGGTCACAGTATTCGAATAGGGGAGGACAACAATCGCATACATATGAAGGTGATTTGGGAGATATTTTCGGTGAATCCGGGTATTCTGATTTTTTTGAAACATTATTCGGTCAGAGTTTTGGAGGAGGCTCGCGCTCTAAGCGTTCAAGAAAAACACCCGCTATGAAAGGTCAGGATTTTCAGGCTGAAATGTTTATAAATCTCGAAGAAGCATATAACGGGACGACGAGAGTTTTTGAACATGACGGACAATCAATAAAATTAAAAATAAAACCCGGAATAGCCGAAGGACAAATTTTAAAATTACCGGGTAAAGGGCAGAATATTAAAGGCGGAGGCCAGCCGGGAGATTTATTAATTTTTATTAAAATTCAACCTCATCCAATTTTTGAAAGACGCGGCTATGACCTTTATGCTGATTTGAAAGTTGATTTATATACTGCTGTGCTTGGAGGTAAAATTCCGTTTAAAACATTGAAGGGTTCGATAAATATTAATATTCAAAAAGAATCTTCTTTCGGAAAAGTCTTACGGCTTCAAAAAATGGGAATGCCAAAATACGGGAAGACAAATGAATTCGGAGATTTGTATCTGAAAATGGAGGTAAAGATGCCAACAAATTTGAGTTCGAAAGAGATTAATTTATTTAAAGAGTTGCAAAAACTAAGAAGTTAATTGGAGTTAAAGAGTTAATAAGAAGTTAAGAAACAAAAATAGTTAATCCCGATAAGTTGTGATTTGTAAGTCACAGCCAATGGGAAAATCTAATTTTGATAATTACTTCTTATTTTATAAACATCATTCTTTTTATATCTAAAAATTTTCCTGCTGTCATTTTGCAAAAATATATTCCGCTTGAATATAGTTTCGCATCCCAGTCAGCTTCATAAGTTCCCGGAGGAAATTTATCATTAACAAGGGTTACAATTTCTTTTCCCAAAATATTAAATATTTTTATAGTAACATTATTACTTTTGGGAACATCAAATTTTATTTTTGTAGCCGGGTTAAACGGGTTTGGATAATTTTGATACAAATAAAATGATTTTAAATTCTCCCCGGTATTATTTGAAATGCCGTCAAGAGTAACAGCACAAGTCCATATCTGATAATATCCGGTTGAACGGTCCATCCAGAATGGGAAAAATTTATTATTGCTGTAAGTCATACCTGTATGCTCACCATAATAACTTGTTTGCCAATACCAGTGAGTTAATGTAAAAGTATGGTCACTTACCAATACATCTGACCAGTTATTACCACCGGAATTTGAATATGATACATAGTACTGAGTCACAGGTTCGACAAGACCTCTGTTATCGTAATAACCTACAGCCACTCCGCCATTTGGTGCGACGCATAAAGACGGCATCCACTGTTGTGCACCTGCAGGGTCCTGATTGACTCTTATTTTAGTCCAGTTATTTCCTCCGTTTGTTGACCTGCAAAGTATTACATCAGCTGAATCCAATGCAGGTGTGTTATATTTTTCATCATAGACAACATATATCCATCCGTTTCTTGAACCGCCGGATTTATCTATCGCAATTCTTGGATAGCTATTTACCAATATCTGAGTAGCTAAAAAGAAGTCTGTGTGTATTCCGTTTATAAATAACACATTATTTTTTGAAACGACCCAGGAAACTCCGCCATCGGTGGATTTAGCAAATCCAAGTGAATCTTCTGTTCTGAATGAGCCATTTAAAATACAATCTGACCAGACAGCATATAATACACCACCGGGTCCTACACATAAATCACATCCGGTACAAAGATGATTTGTTACTGGCGCAGGAGAAACGGGTGAATATCCCGTCCAGCTTGTTCCGCCGTTTGTAGAATATGCACCGACTATTCGATTCGCATTAGATCCGGCAAAATCCGTCCAGAGTGTATAAGCTCTTCCAAAGAACGGACTGCCCGAAATATCGTCCACGCAGGAAAAAGTTTTATCGGGACTTGAACCTCCGAGTGTTGCAGGTAAGCTCCATGTACTTCCATTATCTGTTGAGTAAAATGCTACTACGGCAGTAGAGTTGTAATTCAAAACGGATACTCCGAGTCTGCCAGACCACGAGCTAGTGGCCGGCCAAATCCAGGAACCCGGATAACCACCGTTCATGCTTGGATTCATATTATTGTAATTCCCACTCCAGCTTAATCCGCCATTACTTGTAAAACAAAAACCTGTTCCAAAGAAAGATGAACCTGTTGAATTCCAGGGAACAAACATAACGTTCTGGTTACTGGTCATAGATACTGCAGATGCTTCAAGTTCATGCACCGAAGTCATTGGATAAGGAATAATATTAGGAGGCACTAAAAAATCACCTTGTGTAGTATTATAAAAACGAGTTCTTAAATCTCTTACAGAACAATTATCATTAAATGTAGTTATTTTATTGACAGTTCCGGAATTATAGTCAACTGATTTACTGTTATTTGTTGTATGTATTCTGCTATTATATGCAAAAGAATTATGATAAGAATATATCATAATTAATACTATTATAAAAAGTATGTAGAAGAGTTTCATGAGCAAAAGCAAAAATTAAATTTGAAAATAAATTATTTTAAATAAATTATTCCCGATACAATTTTATATTATTAGAATTATATATATTATTATTTATAAAAAATATTCAAATATTAATATAACAAATGAATGAATTCAGTCGCCAATTTTAATTTCCCTTTTAAATAATCCACTGAATGATTATCTTTACATAATTACAGGAATGGCGAAATTGGTAGACGCACCATCCTGAGGGGGTGGTCCCGCCTTGTCGGGATGAGAGTACGAAAATAAATTTTGTTTTTTGCGGGAATGGCGAAATTGGTAGACGCACCATCTTGAGGGGGTGGCGCCACGTCGGCGTGAGGGTTCAAGTCCCTCTTCCCGCACAATTAAAACGTTGCTTATTGGCAGCGTTTTTTTTTATTTTTTAATGTAATTTTATTAAAATTATTGATGTTAAGATAAAAAATGCGGTGTGCATTAACAGTTAAAGCACTTGATTATTATTTTAAATTATGATATTTTTACTCTTTTAATTAAATTTTAAACAGAATTTATCAGAATTGACTAAGAAACATTACGAATCATACATTATACTGGACGGAAATTACGAAGATAACGTAATAGAGGATATCATAAAAAAATATGAAGCGTTCCTCGTTAAAAACGAAGCAGTAATTAAAAACATCGATAGGTTGGGTAGAAGAAGGTTAGCTTATTCAATAAAAAGGAAACAGAATGGATTTTATATCTGTTTTGAATTCGAAGCTCCTCCTCAGAGTATAGCTAAACTTGAAAGGACATATAAGCTCGATGAAAATATTATCAGATATTTGACAATATCAATGAGTTTGAAAACTTTAAAGGAAAAAGAAGAGTTCTTAAAGAAGAAAGCTTTGTCAATTGAAACTGTCGAACCGGAAGTAATAGTACCTGTTGAAATAACAGAACCGGAACCGGAAGCAATTCCCGGTGAAGAAGAAGTTTCTACTGAAATAAATGATAAATTGCTTTAACAATTTTTAAAACTAATTAAAAATTAAAAACTTTATACCTGGAGTAAACTTATGGCCGAATTTAAGATGCCCGAACTGAATGCTGTGGTAATAGCAGGAAATTTGACAAAGGATCCGATCTTTAGACAAACAACAAGCGGAACACCTGTTGTAAATTTTTCTATAGCAAGCAATAGAAGATTCAGAGATAAAAATGAAGAATGGAAGGAAGATGTTTGTTACGTAGGAGTAGTTGCCTGGAACAGACTCGCTGAAAGCTGCCGTGATAAATTGAAAAAAGGAAACGCTGTATTAGTTGATGGTGAACTTCAAAGCAGAACTTTTAAGACTGAAGATGGTAACAACAGAACTATCGTTGAAATAAAAGCGAGAAGGATACAATTTCTTAATAAGAGACTTGGAAATGGAGAAATAGTCGATAAAGATGAACCTTCTACTTTTACTGATGACAATTTTGATTCATTGTTATCACCCGAAGATACGGATTTAATAAATCAAAAATAAATTAATAAGGAAATTTGTATTTTTACCGGGTGGTTTACCTGACCACCTATTCTATTATATTATAAAAATGTTATAAAGTATGAAAATTATATTAAAACAAGATTTTGAACTGTTGGGTGTTACCGGAGAAATTAAAGAAGTTAAAAGTGGATATGCCCGTAATTTTTTAATTCCGAGAGGAATTGCAGTGATAGCTTCTCCTTCAAATATTAAATCTGTCGAAGAAGTTAAAAGACAAAAAAGCCGTAAAACTTTAAAAGAAATTGAACATGCAAAAATAGTTGCGGGAAATCTTGAAAATAACCCGATAACATTTTTTGTTAAAAGTGCGGAAGAAGATAAAATTTACGGTTCTGTTACTTCACAAATGATTTACGATTTGCTGAAAGAAAAAGGATTTGAAAATATTGAAAAGAGAAAAATCGTTCTGAGCGAGCCGATAAAGACTATTGGTGAACATTTTGTTGATATTAAGTTGCATGCAAACGTTGTAACAAAATTAAAAGTTATTGTAGAAAAAGAAAAAACTGAAGAAATTCCCGAAACAGTAACTGAAAATTCCGAATCACAAGAAAACGAAAAATAAGATTGTTTAACAAATTATTAATAATTTAATCCACTCCTGCGAAAGGAGTGGATTTTTTTATTTTTAATTACATTATTCATTGAATTAGCAAACCAATATAAGTATTTTTACAAATAATTATAAACCCTTAGAATTTAAATTTATTTATGGAAGACAAAACAGATTTTGAAACCGATATTACTAATTTAGAATTTAATGGTAATTCAAAAGCAGAAGTAAAACCCGTTGAAGAAGTTACAATAAGATTCGCAGGAGATTCGGGTGATGGAATGCAATTGACCGGTACACAGTTTTCTGATGCCCTTGCCTCATACGGTCTTGAACTGGGTACACTACCTGATTATCCGGCAGATATCAGGGCTCCCGCCGGTTCTCTTTACGGAGTAAGCGGTTATACAATTCATTTTTCCAGTCACGAAGTGCATACACCCGGTGACCAGGTAGATGTTCTTGTTGCTATGAATCCTGCTGCGATGAAAGTAAATTTGAAAGATTTAAAAAAGAACGGAATTGTTATTACTAATATAGATGCTTTTGATAAAAAGAATCTTGAGCTTGCAGAATATAAAGAAAATCCTCTCGAAGATGGTTCTCTCGAAGGATATAATATTTATGAAGTTCCCATAACGAAATCCACTCTCGAAGTACTGAAAGATTTAAACTTACCGCAGAAGACTGCTTTAAAATGTAGAAATTTTTTCGCCCTCGGAGTTGTGTACTGGTTATATAATAAATCTCCCGAATTTACTCTGAACTGGATAACTGATAAATTTTCCAAGAGCCCTGAATTAATAGAAGCCAATTCAAGAGTGCTCAAAGCAGGTTATTATTACGGTGATACAACAGAAATGTTTACAACAAGATTCAGTGTAAAATCTGCATCACTGCCTAAAGGTACATACAGAAATCTTAATGGAAATGAAGCTATAGCACTTGGTTTGGCTGCGGCTTCGGCAAAGAGCGGATTACAACTTTTTCTCGGAAGTTATCCTATAACACCTGCAACGGAAATTTTACAAACACTTTCCAAATATAAAAAGTATGGAGTAAAAACATTTCAGGCGGAAGATGAAATAGCAGGAATTTGTACTGCAATCGGTGCATCTTTTGCGGGCGGGCTCGGGGCTACTTCAACAAGTGGTCCGGGAATGGCATTAAAAACCGAAGCGATAGGACTTGCTGTTATGGCGGAATTACCTCTTATAATTGTTAATGTTCAAAGAGGCGGACCTTCAACCGGTCTTCCCACAAAAACAGAGCAATCCGATTTATTCCAGGCATTATATGGAAGAAACGGCGAATGTCCTGTTCCTGTTCTTGCAGCATCATCACCGACCGATTGTTTCGAACTTGCGGTTGAAGCTGTAAGAATAGCTGTTAAATATATGACACCGGTTATTATTCTTTCTGATGGTTATATAGCGCAAGGTATGGAACCATGGAAAGTTGTCAAGCTTTCCGATTTGCCTGAAATGAAAGCTATTTTCAGAACAGAAAAAGACGGTTTTTTCCCTTATGCAAGAAATGAATTTCTTTCAAGACCATGGGTGAAACCGGGAACAAAAGGTCTCGAACACAGAATAGGCGGATTGGAAAAACAAACTGTAACCGGCAATGTAAGTTATGAGCCCGATAATCATAATCTGATGACAAATCTCAGAGCTAAAAAAATCAAAAGAATTGAATTCGATATTCCGGAACTGGAAGTAGTTGGTGAAAAATCAGGTGAATTAATAGTACTTGCCTGGGGCAGTACCGGCGGTGCAGCTGCGACTGCCGTTGAAAATCTCATAGCCAAAGGAATAAATGTATCTTATGCTGTTTTGAAATATATGTTTCCGATGCCAAGAAATACTCATAATGTATTAAAACAGTTTAAGAAGGTTTTGATTCCTGAAGTTAACCTTGGTCAGTTAAGCAAATTAATCAGAGCCGAATTTCTTATTGACCCGATTGCATTTAATAAAGTCAAAGGATTACCATTCAAGTCATTTGAAATTGAAAGAAAAGTTGAAGAAATATTAAAAGTTTAAAAATAAATTTTATTAAATATCATGGATGAATCAAAAATAATTGCTCAAATAGATAAAACTGATGCCGGATTAACATCGAAAGATTTCACTTCTGACAGAGATGTCAGATGGTGCCCGGGGTGCGGAGATTATTCTGTGTTAGCACAAGTTCAAAGAACTTTTCCACAATTGATTGGAATACCAAAAGAAAGATTTGTATTCATTTCAGGAATTGGCTGTTCAAGCCGTTTTCCTTATTATATGAATACATACGGTTTTCATACAATTCACGGAAGAGCTTCTGCAATTGCATCAGGTGTAAAATGCCTTAATCCAAATCTTTCCGTTTGGGTTGCAACAGGGGACGGCGATTTGTTAAGTATCGGCGGAAATCATTTTATCCATTTATTAAGAAGAAATATCGATGTGAATATTTTGCTTTTTAATAACAGAATTTACGGACTGACTAAAGGACAAGCGTCACCAACATCCGAACATGGAAAAATTACTAAAACCACTCCATATGGTTCTATTGAATATCCGATAAACCCCGTATCGATAGCTCTCGGAATGGAAGGGTCTTTCATAGCACGAACTATGGACAGAGACCCGAAACATTTGCAGGAAATGATTTTAAGATGTTTTAATCATTTCGGAACTACACTACTTGAAGTTTTACAAAATTGTGTTATATTCAATGACGGCGCCTATAATTTATATACTGATAAAGCAACGCGTGATGATAATGTATTATATATTGAACATGGCAAACCTCTTATTTTCGGAAAAAATAAAGATAAAGGCATAAAACTTGACGGATGGAAACCAATAGTAATAGATATAAACGATGGAAAGAACAGTATCAACGATGTACTTGTATATGATGAAACGTCAAAAGATCTTGCATTTATAATAAGTAGTTTCAGCGATAATCCTTTATTGCCTATGCCTCTCGGAGTTTTTCTCGCAAGGTCAAGAAATAGATATGAAGTTGAAATGGAAAATCAGATTGAAGAAGCAAAGAAAAAATCTACTGATTTGAGCATCGATGAATTACTTAAAGGAACTTCTTCGTGGGAAATCTCTTAAATCAATGTTAAATGTTAAATTTTAAATTAAGAGCGGCGTTTAATTTAAAAAATTAAATAATACTAATATTTTGATATAAAAAAAGACCGGAGATTAATCTCCGGTCTTTTTTTTAATCTTATCTTTTTTTATTCAGAATTCAACATTCAGAATTCAGAATTTTAGAAGTCTAATCCAAGTGATATATAATATTTTGGAGGTGAAAACTTGTTCATATCATACGCCCAGGCGACATCGAATTTAAGAGGGAATCCAAACATGACTATTCTTGTTCCAAAACCTGTTCCAAGCAATAAATCCTGAGTTTTGAAAGTGCCCGAAGTATCGCGGGAAAATAATTTAACTGATTTTGTATCCGAAAAAGCCGTACCGGCATCGACAAATATATTTCCCTGAATATCCTGAAAACCAAGCGGTAAAGCTCCGAAAATTAAATATCTGAAAAGAGGAAAACGTAACTCTAAATTTGTCAAAGCATATTTAGAACCTGACATCGCATCATAATTATATCCTCTCAAAGGCAATCCCGGCATAGAAAAGGCATATTCTTCTATACCTTTTCCATACGGAATATTTCCATTTTCAAACCTGTAGTTTAACCAGTTTTCAGTACCGCCTATCCAGAATATCTGGGGATTTGCTCCAAAACTTGCACCGCCTGCGAATCTCATTGCGAAGCTATAACCGTCTGCAATTTTATAATAAGTTCTATAATCTAAGAGAGCTGAAGTGAAATCAAGCGCATCCGAAGAATATTTCGGAGAGTTCAACAGTGTCAGATTATAACGTGTACCTTTAATTGGTGCTATGTATCCGAAATATGTATTATCCTGAACGAATGACAACATTGGCACTATAAAAAATTTGTTCACAAATGGTTCCGAAGGGTCATCAAGATTTTCCCTTGTTACATTCATTAATGAAAGTGCAGCATCGATTCGTTTAAATTTATCTAAAGGGTATTCAACATTCAGGTTGCCACCATAATTTCTGAACCTGTAGAGCTGGCTTCCGGCACCTAATCCTCTGTCAAAATAAAGAAAACGCGCAGTATGATAAACCTGAACACCATAATCAATTCTGTTAGGCAAATAATAATATGAAATAGCGTAATCACTATTTTTTAAATCAATAACCATTGAAGTTAAAATATTTATCCTGTGGTTTCCCAATATATCGCTTAACGAAATCTGGGCGATACCGTTTACTCCATAAAAACTTGAATAGTCAACATTTCCATAAACCAAGTCAGGTGAAAATTTTATTTTATATTTATTTACTTTGTACGACCCGTCAGTATTTTGATAATTTAAAACATTAAATGCTGTGTTATCTGAATAGATAGTGTCTGAATAATATTTTTTTCTAAGGGAATCAGTCATTACTGATTTAAAGTTAATTTTAATATCTTTCCCATACACACTCGATGAATCAAATTTATTTGATTTCATTAGTAATGTATCAAATCCTGATGACATGGTTAAAAGTGTTGTATCACTAACATGCAATTTTAACGTATCCGTACTTTTAGCTAAATTAAGAAGCGTATCATTATTTTTTTGTTTTGGTTCGAGGTTGTTTTTAACAAATTCTGTCAGTTCAATAGTATCCGTTTTAATTTTTTTCTCAAACGGGCGATCCATAGAATAAATATCATATCCTCCTTTATTCAAAGCTACAAATAATAATTTTTTACCATCTTTGGAAAGTGTAATCTGGTCGACAGGGTCCAGTGTATTTGTTAAAGGTCTGACGTGAGCAACTCCATTCGAATCATTTTCTCTTAAATAAACATTACTGATTCCGCTTTCATCGGACACGAAGAGCATTTTTGAACCATCATTATTGAATTGCATATATCCGTATTTCGTATTTTTAGTTTCGGTCAGACGAGTTATATTTTTCGTAGCGAGTTCAATTTTATAAATATCCCTGCTTGATAAATCGTAATTTGCCATTTTGAAATTCTCCGGTATGGAAGCCGGGTCAGTATAATTTCCTCTGTCAGAAGTGAAATAAATATATTTGCCATCAGGAGTAAAAACAGGGTTATAATCTGAAAAAACATCATTAGTCAAATTTTCCAGCGTTTTGGTCTTGAGATTGTAAATATACAAATCCGATTCATTTGCTTTTGAACCAATAAATGCAAGGATATCTTTATTAGCCGGATCCCACGTTACATAATAAATAACTTCAAGATCGATAGGTAATTTTTCTTTATCACCATTTTTAACGTTAACAATAAAAACGGCATCTTTTTCTCCGGCTTTTACACTGATTGCGAGTTTTTTTGAATCCGGAGACCAGCAAAGCCCGGGTGTGAGCACCTGAAGCTCCTCGAAATTACTCGTGGTATTACCTGCTATTGCTTTATCCAATATTTCACCCGTATTCGCATTCGCTATATATACATCGAAAAAATCATTCCTGTTTGATATGAAAGCAAATTTATCACCGGAGGGAGAAAGTACGGGAGAAACATTATAAAATCCTCCGTCTTTTTCATGGTCTGTTAATGACTTTGCAAAATCTGTTAATTCATCTCGCGATTTTATTTCAGGCCAGTAATCTTTTTTAAGATATTTTTGCCATTTATCATTAAGCTTTTCAAGATTAAGCTTGTAAGTTTCTTTAAATCCCGCATCGACATCATTGAGACTTTTGATGTTATTCATAAGTTCTCCAATCTTATAATGGCCATACGTATCACTTAAAAATGCCAGAAAACTTTGGCCTCCTCTGTAAGCAAGATATCCGTCACAATATTCTATCGGCGGTAAAATGTTATTAACCACGAGGTCCCGGATGTAAACATCAGTTCCTTTATCGAGTCCGTTTAAACTTTGAAACTCTGCCATGCCCTCATTTAACCAAATCGGTATTCTAAGTGTAATGTTTTTTGAAATTACGTTTTGTATCGAACCCCCATAAAGCATATCATTTAAAAAAGCATGTGTTAACTCGTGATGTATTACGTGTCTAAACTGTTCATAATTGCCTTCGAACGGAACGAGCACCCTGTTTTTAAACATTTCGGTAACGCCTCCGACACCTTCAGGCAAATATTCATCAATGACGTTGTTTTGTTGAAATTCATTGTGAGAATTGAATACGATGATTGGAATTCTGTTTATTATTCTATAATCAAGATTATCTGATAATGATACTAATGAACTTTCAGCTACTGTAGCTGTAAATTCCGCTAATCCATAGCCGTTTTGAGAAAAATAGATATCGAAATGTTTCGTCTGAATATATTCCCATTTAAATTCTTTATACTGTACTTTATTTTTTCCAAACTGTGCATGAGCAGATTCTAAACCTGCGGTAAAAATTAAAAAAATCAACAAGAATAATGATATTTTTTTATAATGCATATAATAAATGCTAAAGTTATTTTTCATTTTAATTAAACAAAAACTAAATACAAAAGTTCTTTTTAAAAATTAATATTAATAAGTAATATATATATAATATAATATGAAAATAATTCAATTTTTAATATGAATTTATTTAAATATAATATTAAATTTTGTAACAAAATGTAAATAAATTAAAAAAAGAGTTTCATCTCGAGTTATAAATTTTATAAAGATAAACATATTTAATTTCTAATCCCTGAATTTAGTTTTTATGCAAGATGAATTAGTCTATTTATTATCGAATTTTATAAATAGCGTAATTTTTTTACTGAAATTATCAAAAAAATAAGTTACCTTAAAAGTCATCATAATAAAAAATAAGAATTTATTGAATAAGATTGAATTTATAGAATATAATCTTGATAACGGATTAAAAATAGTTTTACAAAGGGATAGAAGGTTGCCTCTTATTAATCTTACTCTTGGTTATAAGGTAGGTTCAAAAGATGAACAAGCAGGTAAAAAAGGTATAGCGCATTTGTTCGAACATTTAATGTTTCAAGGCTCTGCAAATATCAAAAAAAACGAACACTTCAGTATTATTCAGAATACAGGCGGGGAATGTAATGCCTATACTAACCAGGATATTACGGTTTATTATGAAAAAATTCCATCGAATTTTTTGGAAACTGCGCTCTGGCTTGAATCAGACAGGATGATATCTTTGAACTTAACAGAAGAAAATCTTGATAATCAAAAAAAAGTTGTTATAGAGGAGAAACACTCAAGATACGATAATGCACCTTATGGTACGTCTTTCATAAATATATTGAAGCATACTTTAATAAATTCAAATTATGAATCCGCTACAATTGGCAACGAAAAAGACATTCTGGCATTTACAGTTGAAGATGCTATCGGTTTTCACAAGAAATTTTATTCTCCTTCAAATGCAGTTTTAATTCTTTCAGGTGATTTTGAATATCGTCAAGCCAAATTCCAAATATTAAAATATTTTGGTTCCATCAAAAAGCCGGGTGTAACTGAAAGAATTCCTAACATAGTGAATTCTCTTGATAACAGCGACAGGTTGACCTTTTATGACAATGTAAAGCTTCCTGTACTATATATTTGTTATCGTATACCCAAAATCGGAAATCAGGAGGACTACACACTCGAATACTTTACAAACTTAATGGCAAATAATAAAAGCAGTATATTATATAAAAGATTGGTTTATGAAAAAAAACTTTTGAATTCGTTACAGGTATTTAAATACCAGATAGAACAGGCGGGAATATTAATATTCGTTGCGATGTTAAATGAAGGAACGAATCTGGATAATGTTGAAAACGAAATTTATACAGCAATCGGGGAATTTTATAACGATGGATTCATCGATACCGATTATGAAAAAATAAAAAATGAAATTGTATATCATATTACTCTTAATTATTCCGTATTAATGAATATTAATCTTGAACTTCTTCACAACTTGTTTTTTCATAATGATTTGAACCGGATAAATACAAAAATAGATAATTATTTAGCCGTGAAAAAAGAAGATGTTTTGAAATCAGTTCATGATTATTTAATAAATAAACCGAAAATTGTTATTCAATATTTACCGTTTAAAAAATAAAAGTGAGCAATATCAATAAAAATTTTATCAATTTGGATTACAGGGAATTCACTCTGAATAACGGGTTGAAGGTAGTTATGTCCGTTAACAAAAAAATTCCGGTTTTGACTGTGAATTCGACTTTCCATATAGGCTCTAAAGATGAGGATGAAAACAAAACAGGGTTGGCACATCTTTTTGAACATTTAATGTTTGAAGGTTCCGAAAATGTTGAAAAAGGAAATTTTGATGAAATATTAAATAGTAATGGCGGAGACAGCAATGCATACACATCCTGGGATATTACGAGTTACCATATTTCTATACCTTCAAATAAACTGGAATTAGCATTATGGCTTGATTCCGGCAGGATAGCCGGATTCAGGATTGACAATGAAAGTCTTGAAATTCAGAAGAAAGTTGTGATGGAAGAAAAGCTACAGGTGCATGATAACACGCCTTATGGTTCTGTTGAAGCCGAAAGCTCAAAGCGATTATTCAAAAACAGCGGTTATAAATCTCCTATAATAGGGAATATGGAACATCTCGAGAAAGTTGATTTGATTGATATAAATAATTTTTTTAATATGTATTATGTTCCGTGTAATATGGTATTATCGGTTGTTGGCGATATTAAATTTGATGAAACAGAAAAAATGATTAAAAAATATTATGAAAATATTCCGCCGGGCAAATATATTGAAAGAAAACTTTACGACGAATCTGAAATTTTATCTGAAATCTGTGAAACCGTATTTGATGATATTAATCTACCGGGAAAATTCTATTTTTACAGGATTCCAAAATCCGGAACCCGTGAATATTACATATCCCATCTGATAAGTGCTATGTTAACCGAAGGGGACAGCTCAAGGTTATACCGGGAACTTGTTTACGATAAACAACTTTTAAATGAAGTAGATTCTGCAATTTATGGAATGGAGGATGTGAGTTTGTTTAATATAAATTCAATAGCAATGGAAGGAGCTGATATTAATGAAATAGAAAACAGAATCGATGATGAACTAAATAATATAAAAGAAGGAAAATTCACAGAAGATGAAATTTTTAAAGTGAAAAACCGGATTATTACAAAATACATAATGAAATTGCAGACTAATAATAATCTTGCAGATAAATTTTCAGAAATAAGAACTTTTTATCCGGATTGTAGTAAAATAAATAATGAGATAAATGAATATGATGATATAACAAAATCAGAAATCACTGATTTTGCTTCGGAATTTTTGGACAAAAAAAAGCGTGTGGTATTAAATTATTTACCAAGGGAATAAATTATAAAAAATAGAATAAATTGGAATTAAAATTAGATCGTACTAAACCGCCTGTTACAGGTAAACCGAGGGATTTATTATTTCCGGAATATTATGAACAGGTATTTTCCAACGGGGTCAAGTTGTATGTTATTAATGATTCGCGGCTTCCTCTCGTTACAACAAGAATTATATTTAAAACCGGTTCTTCGGAAGATGAATTTGAATCTGAAAATAAATCGGGATTGGCATCTATTGTTTCCGAATTAATTACAAAAGGTACAAATTCTCTTAAAGCAACAGAAATTGCCGAAAAGATTGATTATCACGGAGCAGTACTTTCAAGCGGTTGTGATTATGATGCAACGTACATAACTTCAAGTTCTTTAAAAAAATATTTTCCTTTTATATTCAGCCTTACTTTCGATCTCATACGGGAATCTGTATTTTCGGAGGAAGAACTTCAAAGAGAAAAAAATCAGGTGATTAACTCATTGTTAAGTTGTTACGACGAAGGTGAGTTTCTTGCAGAAAGATTATTCAAAAAAATAGTTTATAAAAATTCACCTTATGCCAATAATATCGAGGGTATCGTGTCTTCAGTAAATAATATTAAACGGGATGATATATTAAATTTTTATAAAAGTTTTTATGCTCCGGCTAATATGGTGATAGCTTTAGTTGGAGATATTACACCGGTTGAAGCCGAGAAATTGGTCATTTCAAAACTAACCGGGTGGGATTCACAAGCTATTAAAAATCGTCCTGTTCCTAAAACTCGGTTTGAACAAAAAACAAAATCATACATTTATGATAGAAAAGGGGCTGTTCAGTCGAATATCAGGTTAGGACATTTAGGTATAGAAAGAAAGAATCCGGATTTTGTTAAAATATCAGTAATGAATACACTGCTCGGCGGATATTTCACATCCAGGATAAATAAAAATCTTCGTGAAGTGAATGGATTTACTTACGGAGCAAGGTCGTATTTCAGCTGGAAAAAATTTCAGGGAGATTTTTCCGTGGAAACTGATGTAAAGAATTCTTTAACGGCAAAAGCTGTGAAAGAAATTATCTATGAAATTAAAAAAATCAGAGATGAATTTGTCACGGAAGATGAACTGTTCAGCGTTAAAAATTATCTGTCGGGGAATTTTCCTTTGCAGCTTGAAACCCCGAATGCAATTGCCACAAAAGTATTAAATCTGGAACTATATGAACTGGATAAAAATTTTTATAATACCTATATAACAGCAATTAATTCCGTTACTAAAGAAGATATAAAAAATTGTGCCGAAAAATATTTGCATCCGGAAAATCTTGCTATTGCAATTGTGAGTAATCTTTCCGAGACCAAAAAAGAAATGGAAGAAATCGGTGAAGTTGAAGTTGCCGAGAAAATAGATGAATAGCACAATATTAAATATAAAATAATCGCAGATGCATCTGCTTTAAAATAATAATTAATCAGATATGGATAAAAATATAACCGAAATATCCGATGTAGAGCTTGTTAAAAATCTTAACGAAAAATATAGAGAGCTTAAAAACGAAATTGCGAAAGTTATTGTCGGACAGGATAAAATAATCGAACAAATAATTATTTCAGTATTATCCAGAGGTCACTGTTTACTGGTTGGCGTTCCCGGGTTAGCCAAGACTTTAATCGTAAAAACGCTTTCTGAAGCCCTCGATTTAAAATTTAACAGAATACAATTTACTCCTGACCTCATGCCATCCGACATAACGGGAACAGAAATTTTCGAAAGCGAAAATAACGGTTCGAAAAAATTCCGGTTTTTTAAAGGTCCGATATTCGCCAATATAATACTTGCCGATGAAATAAACAGGACACCTCCCAAAACTCAGTCTGCACTGCTTGAAGCTATGCAGGAACATAAAGTAACGGCAGGCGGAATTACATTCACACTTGATGAACCTTTTTTTGTTTTAGCTACCCAGAACCCTATAGAACAGGAAGGAACCTATCCGTTACCTGAAGCTCAACTCGACAGATTTATGTTCAATTTATGGCTCGATTATCCTTCGGTATCGGAAGAATGGGACATAATTAAAAAGACAACAAGTTTGTATTCGCCGAAAGTAAATGTTATACTTTCAAAAAAGGAAATAATTGAATTTCAAAACCTTGTGAGGAAAGTTCCGGTTGCTGATGAAGTGATTGAATATACGGTGGGAATAGTTTCAAAATCCAGACCTGTGAACGGGTATTCGCCTGACTATATTAAAAACTATATCAGCTGGGGTGCGGGACCGAGGGCATCCCAATATTTAATTCTTGGAGCAAAAACTTTATCCATACTCGAAGGTAGATTTTCTCCGGACATTGAAGATATTAAACGTGTATGCAATTCCGTGTTAAGGCACAGATTAATTCTAAACTTTAATGCAGAAGCTGATAATGTTGATGTTCTGGAAATAATAAAAAGATTATTAGAATAAATAAATTTATTTTATCGGGTTTGAAAATTTTAAAAAGAGGGAATCTTTGATTCCCTCTTTTTCTAAATATTTTTAAAAGAAAACACTAAATCCAGCTTCGAATTTAATGTTGTTTAAGCCGTTTCTGTTTCCGTCCGGATTGTCACTTGGATTTAAAGTTCTCTGTTCATATTGAATTCCAAGTTTAATTAAACTATTACCATAAGCATTTATTTTTACACCACCTTCACCACCAAAGGCGATACCTGAACGAGTGATGCCGCCACCGTTATAAACGGTGTAACCAATTAATCCCATAATGTAGGGGTATACAACCGATTTCTGAATAATGAAATTATACGCCGGTGCAAAATATAGCGTATAATCTATATTATCTGATCCGGGTGAAGGAGGCTTTTCATAGGTAACCGAAGGCATTATTCCCAATTCAAGACTCTTTGTAATAAAATACCCGCCAAAAGGTTGAAAATTTATAGCTGTGGTAGCACTGCCGGTATTGCCATCATCAACGCGTGTTGTAGATATAAATCCAACAGAACCACCAACTTCCCAAACTTTCTGTAAAGCGAATTTCTTTATGGTTTGCGCATTCAGAGTAAAAGATGATGCACAAAAAATTACAATAAATAACGCGATTAACTTAGTTTTCATTACATTATCCTTTCATTTTGTTTAACGAGCAATTATAAAATTTTAATTGAATTATTACTTAAAATAAAATCGAATAAAATTACTTAATTTTCTACGAGTGTAATTAAATCCGATTTTATTAATTTATAAACAAAATTCACATTGAAAATTTAGTACTTTTTAAAGTTATGAAACAAAGATATTCTCACATCCGTCCAAAATAAACAAAAAAATAGGACTAAGTAATAACCTGCAAAATAATATTGAAGGTTATATTTTTAATTTACCATAATTAAAAAACTTAGCCCTATGATAAATATTACTTTA
>Ga0182011_10001056_pt1 | contig 24101 bp, 19 predicted proteins | sample 711E1DmetaG_FD_120481 | JGI IMG/M metagenome (GOLD analysis project Ga0182011, IMG submission 120481) | Permafrost microbial communities from Stordalen Mire, Sweden - 711E1D metaG | ecosystem: Environmental > Terrestrial > Soil > Wetlands > Permafrost | place: Sweden: Stordalen | collected...
GGAAAGAGAAATCCGGGGACCCGCCGTGACCGAGGACCAGATCGGCAACTACCGCCTGCTCGGGGAACTGGGCCGCGGGGGGATGGGCATCATCTACAAGGCCGAGCAGGTAAACCTCGGCCGCTTCGTGGCGCTCAAGGTGCTGTACCCGCACCTGGTGGGCGACCCGGTCACCGTCAAGCGGTTCAACCACGAGGCCCGCGCCACCGCACTCCTCAACCACCCCAACATCGTCCAGATCTTCGACGTCGGCGTGGAAGAGGACATGCACTACTTCGCGATGGAGTACGTCCCCGGCAAGACGCTCCAGGCGGTCCTCGAGGGCCAGGAGCGGCTGCCCGTCGAGGAGACGCTGCGCATCTTGGACGAAGTGGCGGCGGCGCTGTCCGCCGCGCACGACGTCGGCGTCATTCACCGCGACATCAAGCCCTCCAACATCCTCCTGGACGACCACGGGACGGTGAAGGTGTCGGACTTCGGGATTGCGATTGCGGCGGGCACGGGGGACCTGACCGACGCCGACCACCTCGTCGGGAGCGTGCGGTACATGTCGCCCGAGCACGCCCGGAACGAGGACCTGGACAGCCGGAGCGACCTCTATTCGCTGGGCGTGGTGATGTACGAGATGCTGACGGGACATCCGCCCTTCGACGGGGACTCGCCCCTGGAGGTGCTGGAGCAGCACGTCGGCGCGCCGGTGCCTCCGCTTCCGGACGACGTCCCGGTGCTGGTGCAGCGGCTGACGCTTCAGTGTCTGGAGAAGCGTCGGGTGGACCGGCCCCGGAACGTGCGGGCATTCCGTCGGGCGCTCCGCGAGGCGGTGGCGGAGGTGGACTGGCAGGGACCGGCGCTCCCGCCCCTCGAACCCACGGAATCCGGCTTCGAGGCCGATTACTCTTTCCGCTATGACCGTGCCGGCGTCCTCCGGTCGGTCACGGATTCCGTGTCGCTCACCCTGGCGGAGCATCTCAAGCAGGGGAAGGGGACGCGGGGACGCCTGGCGCGGAGTCTGCGGGAGTTCCTCAGCCGGCGCGTCCGCCGGCGTCACGATTCCTGCAAGATGAAACGCCTGGAGGTCATGCAACTCGAAGAGAACCTCCAGCGCGCGGAGCAGCAGCTCGAGCAGGCCAAGCAGGAATGCGACCGGGCCCACGAGAGGTACGAAGCCGCCGACGGGGAGCTCCACGACTGGCAGATGGAGGGAAGTCTGAGACTCGACCGCGGGAGCCGCCTCTCCAAGGAGTCGGCGGCGGTCCAGGAAAAAAAACTCTGGCAGCAGGCCACCTCCTACAAGCTCCAGTGGCAGAACCTGCAGGACCGCGTGCGGGACTGGTACCAGAACGTCGAGCGCGCCCGACGCGATTTCGAAATCGCCGTCAAGGACGTGGAGGTCCTCCGGCAGAGACGCCGACGCGAAGCCCGAGGCTCCGGCGTCGCCATGATGAACCGCGTGCGCATCCTCTTCGCGTTCCTCGTCGTCGCCGGGGCCCTCACCTTCGCGTGTCTCGACCACTGGGTGTTCCGCCCCACCGTCGCTCCGGCGCCCCCCGTGCGCATGGTCTACGGCAAATTCATCATGACGGGGATCATGCAGGCGGCGCGGGACGAGCACGCGGCGGCGCTCCTGGACTCGGGGAACGTGCTGGTGGCGGGAGGCATCGACGCGAACCGTAGTCCCCTCGACTCCGCCGAGATTTTCGACGTCCGGACGCGGAAGTTCCTGCCCACGGGGAAGCTCCAGGAGGCGCGCTTCAACCACACGATGACGATGCTTCCGCCCGGACACGGGGTGCTGGTCGTCGGGGGCGAGCAGGAATACACGCTTCCCGACGCCCTCGCGTCGGCGGAGCTTTACAGCGAGAGCGAGGGCCGGTTCGTCCGCGCGAGCCGGCTAAAGATGCCCCGCACGCGACACGCCGCCACGCTCCTGACGGACGGAAGAGTGCTGGTCAGCGGGGGAGGCGGCTCGTCCGGCGACACCCTCGACTCCGCCGAGGTCTTCGAGCCGGCCACCAACAGCTTCCGGCGGGTCGGGAGGATGAACACCCCGCGCAAGGACCACACCTCGACGCTCCTCGCCGACGGACGCGTGCTGATCGTCGGCGGCAGTCAGGCCGGCAACCGTCCCGTGGACGGCGTGGAGATCTACGACCCGAAGACGGTCTCCTTCGAGGCCGTGTGCCTGCTCCAGCAGGCCCGGTACGAGCACACGACCACGGCGATCGACGCCGACCGGGTGCTCGTGATCGGCGGACGACGGGGTCAGTCCGACGCCGACGCCCTCGACTCGATCGAGATCGTGGATATCGCGAAGAAGTCCTCGACGATCGTGGGGAAACTGCGGTTTCCGCGGCGCGTGCACTCCGCGGTGCTCTTGAGCGACGGGGATCCGAAATGCGTGCTGATTGCGGGGGGAGGCGTGGGCGCTCCGGGTCTCACGAACCTTTGCGAGTTCTTCGCCCCGGGCTGGCCCGAGACTCGCGAAGACGGACGACTGAACCACGACCGCAACAACCAGACCGCCACGCTTCTCGCCGACGGGTCCGTCCTTCTCACCGGGGGTCACGGACGCAATACCGGACAGCCTCTGGCCGTCGCGGAACTCTACGTCAAGGTCCCCGCGTCCCCGAAGTCCCTCCCGGCGACGCGTGCTTCCGCGGATACCCCCTAGCCGCCGCCACCCCCGGGTCGGACGACCCGGGCGTTGTCACCCGCCCCATCGGCGACGGATGGATTCGGCCATCTTCTTGATCTCTTCGAGCGCGTCGTTCATCTGGTCCACGGCCTTGACCAGTTTCTGGTGGAACTCTTCCTTCTCGATGAGCGCCCCGACGCTCCCCTTTCCCTCCTCCATCTGCTTGAGAATCTCCTCGAGCGAGGTGAAGGTCGCGTTGAAGGCCTCGGTGCTCCGGACCAGCCGCTCGGTGAGCTTGTCCAGGTTCTCGCCCTGGTGGGCGAGCTGAACGTCGGCCTTGTCCGTGAACTGCTTCATCTTCGCGATGAGGTCCTTGCTCTCGGTGAGGACCGTCTGGCCCTGCTTGATGAAGTCCTGGGCCTGGTCGCTCACCTGCGTCATGTGCTCGGACATGATCCGGAAGCTCTTGACCGCCTGCGGCGCCTCGTCCGCGGTCGCCCTGAGGTCCCGCTGGAAGTCCTCGTTGGAGAGGAACTTGGCGAGACTGCCGGCGAGCACGGTGAGGTTGTCCCCCACGTTGTCCATGGTCTTCTGGAGTTTCGACGCGAAGTCGGCGATCTGCGAGGCCACCTCGTCGAAGGTGATCACGGTCTCGCCCCTGACGGCGGCGGTTCCGTCCTTCGGAAGGAACCCGGCCCCCAGCGTCCCCCCCTTGAATTCCAGGTAGTAATCCCCCAGAATCCCCTCGGGCCGGACCGAAAGCTTCGCGTCCGCCGGAATGTCGTGGTCCCGGTTGATGGTGAGCACCAGCTTGACCTCGTCGGGCTTCTGGGTGAAGCCGGTGGCCTTGAGCTGGCCGATGTCGATGCCGAGGTGTCGCACGGGCGTCCCCGGGGCCATCCCGCGGACGTTCGAGAAGATGGCGTTGATCTCATAATACCCGTGTCCGTAGTAGACGATCTTCCCGAGGAAGATGATCAGAAACGCCAGCAGGGCCAGTCCCACCAGCACGAAGAGACCGACGAAAAGCTCGAGTTTCTGCGTTTTCATGGATGACTCCCGGCGATAGTGGGTTCCTGGACGAGGGGCTCGGCGTGTCCCTCGATGAACTGTCGGACGACGGGGTCGTGCGTCAGACGGATCTCCCCGGGCGTCCCGTCGATAATCACCTGTCCCCCGTGCAGCATTACGATGCGGTCGGCCACCTTGTAGGCGCTCGTCATGTCGTGGGTGACGACGATGGAGGTCGTCTTGAGGGTGTTGCGCGTGCGGATGATCAGCTCGTTGATGACGTCCGCCATGATCGGGTCGAGTCCGGTGGTGGGTTCGTCGTAGAGGAGCGCCTCCGGGTTGAGCGCGGCGGCCCGTGCGAGTGCGACGCGTTTCTTCATCCCGCCGGAGAGCTCGGCGGGCTTTGTTTCCTCGATGCCCGCAAGACCCACGAGGGAGAGTTTCTCGGCCACCCGCGAGCGGATGGCTTCTTCGTCGAGGTCCGTGTGCTCGCGCAGCGGGAAAGCGACGTTCTCGCCCACCGTCAGCGAGTCGAAGAGCGCACTCCCCTGGAACACCATGCCGATGCGCGTCCGGAGCTTCGCCAGCTCCCGCGGCGCGACTTCGTCGAGGTCCTGCCCGTCGAAGAAAACATGCCCCTCGTCCGGACGAAGGAGTCCGATGACCAGCCTGAGCATCACGGTTTTCCCGCAGCCCGAGCCCCCGATGACGCAGAGCGTCTCCCCGCTCTTCACGTCGAGGCTCAGTCCGCGCAGCACGTGATTTCCGCGGAAGGACTTGTGCACGTCCCGCAGCGAAATGAGCGCGTCATGGTTCGTGGACATCCGCATCCTCCGCCGCCGTCATCGGATGGGGCTGGTGCTGATAAAGTAATTGTAGATGTGCCTGAGGAGCACCGCCAGAAAGAAATTGCTCACCAGGATGCTGATGAAGGTCGTGACGAACGCCCGGGTGGTCGCGCGTCCCACGCCTTCCGCCCCGGGCCCGCACGTGAACCCCTTGTAGCAGCAGATCAGGCCGATGAGTCCGCCGAAGAAGAAGCTCTTGATGATCCCCGTCCAGATGTCCCAGGTCTTGAGGACGTTTCGCGTGTTCTCCCAGTAGAAAAAGGAATTGATGCCCAGGGCCTGCGTGCTCACCAGCCAACCCCCCAGAACCCCGATGCTGTCGCTGAAGATGGTGAGGATGGGGGTGAGGAAGAGCGTCGCGAGAAAGCGCGGTAGCACGAGGTAGCGGATGGGGTCGGCCCCCATCGCCGCCAGGGCGTCGATCTGCTCGGTGACCCGCATCGTCCCCAGCTCCGCCGTCATCGCCCCGCCCACGCGGCCCGCCAGGATCACCGCCGCCAGCACCGGGCCCAGCTCCCGAACCATGCTGATGTTCAGGATCACGCCCGCCGCGTTCTGCGCCCCCAACTGTCGCAGCTGACTGTACATCTGCACCGCCAGCACCATCCCCACGAACGTCCCCGTCACCAGCACCACCGGGACGCTTCGCACGCCGATCTCATACAGGATGGGCGAGGTGACGCGTCGCGGCGGCAGTCCCGTGAACGCCCAGCGGAGGATGCCCAGGCCGAACTGCGTCAGGCGGCCCAGTCCACGGAGGGCGTTGACGGCGCTCTCGCCGACATCGACGAACACGTTTCTCATGCGAGGCTCCAGACCTGCCGCAGACTCTTGCTTCTCGAACCGAAATGACGGATTCTGGAAACAAGGTATCACAATCGCGTCGTGTTGTCCAACCGAATCCCCGCCTTGGCGGGTCTCGAAAGGCGGGCAAAAAACACCGGGCGGCCCGATCTTCTCGGGTCGCCCAGTAGACTGTTTCGATGGCTGCCGAAGGCTTCTGCGGGGTGCGGGCCTATTCGGCCGCGCCGGACGAGACGGCCCCGGCCGCCTCCTTGCGCGGGCCCGCGCTGAAGTAGAGCCTCCCCTCCCGGAACTCCACGAGCACCTTTTCGGCCCCCTTGTACTGTCCCCGGAGGATGTCCTCGCTGAGCGGGTCTTCGATGAGACGCTCGATGGTCCGCTTGAGGGGCCGCGCCCCGAACTCGGGACTGTACCCCTTCTCCATGATGAATTCCTTCGCCGCGTCGCTCAACTCGAGGGCAAGTCCCCGGGCCGACAGGCGCTCCTTCACCCGCGCCAGCTCGAAATCCACGATGGTCTTCAGGTCCTCGCGGGTGAGCGAGCGGAAGACGATGATGTCGTCGAGGCGATTCAGGAACTCGGGACGGAAGTGCTTCTCCACCTCCTGCAAGAGCCGCTCCTTCATCTTCGCATAGGTCAGCTCGCCGTCCGAGCTCCGGAACCCGAGACTCGCCTGGTTCTTGATGAGATCCGCCCCGATGTTCGACGTCATGATGAGGATGGTGTTGCGGAAGTCGACGTGCCGCCCGAAGCTGTCCGTCAGCCTCCCCTCCTCCATGATCTGGAGCAGCATGTTGAACACGTCGTGGTGCGCCTTCTCGATCTCGTCCAGCAGGACGACGCTGTAGGGGCGGCGTCGGATCTTTTCGGTGAGCTGTCCGCCCTCTTCGTACCCGACGTATCCCGGGGGCGCCCCGATGAGCCGCGAGACGTTGTGCTTCTCCATGTATTCTGACATGTCAATCTGAATGAGGGCATCCTCCTCGCCGAACATGAACCGGGCGAGGCCCCTCGCCAGCAGCGTCTTCCCCACGCCGCTCGGCCCGATGAAGATGAACGACCCCATCGGGCGCTTCGGGTCCTTCAGCCCACTGCGCGAGCGGCGGACCGCCTTGGCGATCGCGTGGAGCGCCTCGTCCTGGCTGACCACCGTCTTGTGCAGCTCCTCCTCCATGTGCAGCAGCTTGTCGGCCTCTTCGCTCTCCAGACGCGTCAGCGGGATGCCCGTCATGCCGCTCACCACCTCGGCCACCACTTCCTCGTCCACCATCCCGTCGATCTCCTCCGACTTGGTGGACCATTACTCGTGGATGGCGTCGAGGTTGCTGCGGAGCTTGTCGGCCTCGTCGCGCAGCGACGCCGCGCGTTCGAAGTCCTGGTTCGCCACCGCCTCTTCCTTGTCCTCGTTCAGCTGCTCGATCTTCTTTTCGAGGTCCTTCAGGTCCGGGGGCTTGGTCATGGCGCGCAGTCGCACCCGCGCCCCGGCCTCGTCGATCACGTCGATGGCCTTGTCCGGGAGACACCGTCCCGCGATGTAGCGGCAGGACAGCTCGACCGCCGCGTCGATCGCCCCGTCGGTGATGTGCACGCGGTGGTGGGCTTCATACCGGTCGCGAAGCCCCTTGAGGATCTTCACCGTCTCTTCGCGCGACGGCGGGTTCACCATGATCGTCTGGAACCGGCGCTCGAGCGCCCCGTCCTTCTCGATATACTTGCGGTACTCGTCCATCGTGGTGGCCCCGATGCACTGGATCTCGCCGCGCGAGAGCGCCGGCTTCAGCACGTTCGACGCGTCGATCGCGCCCTCCGCGCCCCCGGCCCCCACGATCGTGTGCAGTTCGTCGATGAAGAGTATGACGTTCTTCACCCGGCGCACTTCGTTCATCACCGCCTTGATCCGCTCCTCGAACTGCCCGCGGTACTTCGTCCCCGCGACCATCATCGCGAGGTCCAGGATGACGATGCGCCGCTCCCGCAGAAGCTCCGGGACGTTCTTCTCGACGATCGCCTGGGCCAGTCCCTCGACGATCGCCGTCTTCCCCACGCCGGCTTCCCCGATGAGCACCGGGTTGTTCTTCGTCCGCCGGCACAGCACCTGGATGACGCGTTCGATCTCCCGCACGCGTCCGATGACCGGGTCGAGCTCGTTGGCGATCGCCTGCTTGGTTAGGTCGCGGCCGAACGAGTCGAGCGCCGGGGTCTTGGATTTCCCCTTGTCCTCCTCGCCCGTGAAGGCGGGGGGCACGGCGTTCTCGGTGTCGGTGGTTGCCCCGAGCAGGTTCAGCACCTCCTCGCGCACCTCTTCCAGCTTGAGACCGAGGTTCATGAGCACCCGCGCCGCCACCCCGTCCTGCTCCTTGAGAAGTCCCAGCAGCAGGTGCTCCGTCCCGACGTAGTTGTGTCCGAGACTCCGCGCCTCTTCGAACGCCAACTCGACCACCTTTTTCGCGCGCGGGGTGTACGGAAGCTTCCCCACTGTCGCCGTGTTCGGACCGCTCTGCACGATCTTCTCCACCTCGATGCGGATCTTCTTGAGGTCGATGTCGAGGTTCCTCAGGACGTTCGCGGCGACGCCGCTGCCTTCCTTTACCAGTCCCAGAAGGATGTGCTCGGTGCCGATGTATTCGTGGTTAAAGCGCTGGGCTTCCTGGTTGGCCAAGCCCATGACCTTCCGCGCCCTGTCGGTGAATCGCTCAAACATCTCTTCCTCCTCTTTGGCGGAGAATATCCCCTCTCCGCAGTTTTTTGCCGATTTATCGCCGATTTTCGGGAAGAAAAGCCTCCAAGGACATTTGAAGCCTTACGGAGAACCTTCCGCAAGGCTTCCCACACCCTTCAGCCCCGGGATACTCTATCCCGCACCCTTCTATCCCTTCCCTATCGTCAAGAATACCACTCCGACTCTTCCATTTCAAGGGAAAAACCTACCCCCATGGAACGTCCATAAGTGCTTGATACGCCTTAGGATGGCTCCGTTTCGCCCCCCTTGGAGAGGGTCCGTATGCCGGTCGTGCCCAATTCCGTCTGGAGCGTCCAGCGCCAGGGGTCGCTTCCGTCCAGGTTCAGGGCGCTTTGGAAGCATCTCCTTGCCTCTACAGGGTTTCCGGAGCACTTGAGAACCTTGCCCAGATGCACCCAGGCCTCGATATCGCGCTCGTCCATGCGAAGAATCTCGCGCAGGAGGCGCTCTGCCTCGGCAAACTCGTCCTTGAGCCATGCCACCTGGGCGCGCCTCAGAAGGGAGTCCTTTTTCTCTTGTAACCCCTTTTGCCGCAATGCGTTAAGCGCAGGAATGATATCCGCCAAACCGTAAACCCAGGCGAGGATCATGATCCCGAGCGAGACCAGCGGAAGCGCTGAGGTCAAACTGGCGTGCCACAGACAGACGGACAGCAGGAAAACGTCAGCAGACACAGAGAAAACCACGGCCAGAACGGCGCCTTTGAGATAGCGGCGTAGCAAGAGATGCCCCATTCCGGGCATGATCAGTGATGCAATAACCACAAGCGGCGCAGGCATTTCTGGTGTCCTCCGCGGGGATTACAGCTAGTATATTGTAGGAAAACCGCAGGTAATAAGCAAGCATCCGGTGGGCAAACAGGGGCGAAAACGCTTGGAATGTGCGTATCCCCGGCTAAAATCCTGCTGGGAGAAAGAGGGAAAGTTCATGGGGAAACGCGTGGAACGTGCGAAGCTGCTGCGGGTAATTGACGCGAACCTGAACCGGTCGAGTGAAGCCGCGCGGGTGGTCGAGGAGTATGCGCGGTTCGTCATCGATCACTCGGGACTAGCGAACTCCGTCAAGTCGCTGCGTCATCGGCTGCGCGAATCCGCCGACGTCTTGGGGGTCACGCTCACGGAACTTCTTTCCGCCCGCGACACCGAGCTTGACGTCGGCGCCCGGCTCGTCGGCGCCCACGAGCGCGAGCGGAGCGACCTCGCCGCGGTACTCCGCGCCAACTTTCTGCGCCTGGAACAGTCCCTCCGCGTGCTCGAAGAATATTCGAAATTGCTCGGCGCGCCGGACGCCGGGTTCGAGTCGCTCCGATACGACGTCTACACCGTCGAGAAGCAGTTCGATTCCCCGCCCGAGCGCCCGGCGACGCTTGCCGACAAACCGCTCATGGTGCTGGTCGGCTCGTCTGCCACCGCGCGCGGGACGCCTGCCGAGGTTGTGCGGCTTACCCGCGCCGTCCTCAAGGGAGGATGCCGGCTCATCGAGCTTCGCGAGAAAGACATGCCGGACGGCGAGTTTCTTGCGCTCGCGCGGGAGCTTCGGGAGTTGACGCGCCGCGCCCGCGCAATCCTCATCGTGAACGACCGGGTCGATATCGCGCGGGCATCCGGGGCCGACGGCGTCCACCTCGGACTCGACGACCTTCCCGCCTCGGACGCCCGGAAGATCCTCGGCCCCTCGAAGCTCATCGGCCTGACCGCGCACTCAGGCACGGAACTGCGCGATGCCGAAAGCCGAGGCGCCGACTATATCGGCGTCGGGACGATGTTCCGCTCGCCGACCAAGCCGAAGCTCAAGGTCACGGGTCCCGCGCGGCTCATCCCGGCGACGCTTGCGTGTTCGGTCCCGTGTTACGCCATCGGGGGCATCACGCGCGAGAACTTAGACGCGCTCCGGCGACTGGCGTCGCCGCGCGGGGCACAGGTCCCCGTGACGGACGCGCGGGGCACAGGTCCCCGTGACGGACGCGCGGGGCACAGGTCCCCGCGCTACAAAGGGCTGCGCGTCGCGGTGGGGTCGGCGATTGCGTCGGCGCGGAACGTGGCCCGCGAAACACGCTGGTTTCAAGACCGCCTGTGACCGAGGCGCGGGGGCGCATTTCGCATTTGACAAAGAGACCCGTGGCGGTACATTGGGCGGGGACAGACTACGGACGAGGAGAAACCATGACGGGCAGCACGCATGCACGGGACGCGATTCGTCGGATCGTCGGGAGGATTGTCGAGGGATACCGGCCCGAGCGGGTGATCCTCTTCGGCTCGTATGCCGGGGGCGTGCCGGCCGAGGACAGCGACGTGGACTTGCTCATTATCAAGGAGACGGACCGTCCGGCGTCGGAGCGCTGGTCGGAGGTCAAGAAACTCCTCCGCGGCGTCGCCCCGACGGTGCCCGTGTCGCCTCTGGTCTATACCCCCGCGGAACTGCGTGAGCGGAGGGACCTCCGCGACTTCTTCATTGAGGACGTACTGGCGGAAGGAGAAGTCCTCTATGGATGAGGCATTTCGGCGGCAGGCGGCGGAATGGTTCGAGCGTGGGCGGCGCGACATCGAGACCGCCAGATTGATCTTCGAGCACCACGGCCACCCCGAAGCGGCCGCCTACAACGTCCACCAGGCCATCGAGAAGCACCTCAAAGGATGGCTTGTCCTGCACGGGGACAAGCCGCCTCGAATCCATGAACTCGATACACTTTTGAACCTCGCCTCCCGACACGCCGCCGATCTCGGCGCCTTCCTGGAACTTTGCGAACGCGCGTCGCGGTGGGCTCCGCCATCGCGTCATCGCGCAACGTGGCCCGCGAAACGAGGTGGTTCGGTGGCCGTGTAAACAATCCTATTTCTCCTTGACTCTAAATGCTCATTCAAGTACGATATCCACTTCTTGTCATTTATGTCGTCAAAGGGTTTTGGAGGATGGATCATGAATGAAGCGAAGAGTTCTGATCAATTGAAAGCTATTGTCACCGAGGCGGAGTCGGCTGTTTCCACAATGAAGGACCCCCAACTAAAGGCCACCGCCATGGCTGAGATTATGAGGCACCTTCTGGCGGGAAAAGGGCACGAAGAGCATAAACGCGTTCGGGGAAAGGCGAAAGAACTCGCCGGAGGTGTTGTCAGAAAAGCATCTACAGAAGGACCGTTGTCCTGGATTCAGGAACTCAAAGAAGAGGGTTTCTTCAAGGATCCCAAAACCTCGCAACAGATGCTTACCAAACTGGCCGAGAATGGGCACCATCTCAAACTCGCAGACATTACTTGGGCCCTTCGCGAATTGCCAAGGCGGAGGGGCCTACGGCGCACCAAGAGAATGCCTTCTGACGGCAAGCGTCTAGTTTGGCATTATTCGAACTGGTAGGGGTGAAGTTTGAAAGCCGTCCCAAAGAAAACACTCTCGTCGGAGTTCGTCGAGGTAGTTGAGGCCATCGATGCAATCGCCAAGGCGGCCAAACGGGGGCGGAAATCCCTCGCAGGGGACAACTTCTACGGAAACAAGTTTGACCAACTTCGCGGCCGACTGCACCAACTCCGCGCACAATTGTCTGCTATCTTGGCGAAACCCGGGCGCGAAACTTTGACTGATGCAGCGAGAATGGTCGAAGTGCAGGTCGCGGTTTTCACCGACCCTTCAGCAGAATGGGGTTCCAGAGTAAAAGCCAAGAAGGATTTGCTCTATGTAATCCGGTCTCAGATAGAACCCGGCCTTGGACAAGCGGCAGTAGATTACGGGGTAGTTTACGATGCTGTGATTCCGCCCGAAGTTGTCCGGAAGACCCGCGGCTACATTGAGCAAATCGCGGTTCAAGTGAACGGCAACTATCATCACGGTTGGTACGATGGCTGTGCTGTGATGCTCCGGCGTCTAATCGAGACCCTTATCATAGAATGCTTCGAGCATAACCACCTTCAGCATAAGATTAAGAATGCGAATGGTGACTATGTTGGCCTTGCTGACCTCATCGGCTGTCTATTGGCAGAAGGAACTTGGCACTTAGGTCGCAACACCAAGAATTGTCTCCCACACCTGAAAGGCCTCGGCGATCAATCAGCACACAGTAGGCGGTTTATCGCGAGTAAGTCCGACATTGATAAGGTTCAGTACGATGCGCGCGTCGCTGTCGAGGAACTTGTTCATTTGGCAGGTCTAAGACCCTAGTCGCGAGAGGAGGTTTGGGACTGGTGGCCTTTGCAAATCTAAAGATGGCGTTAGAAAGTCACGGAGGTGTGAACAGCAATGGGGAATATAACTGGTAGAACCTTTATCGTTGATTGTCCACGGTGCAAAGCAAAAGTGGCGGCCCATGAAGACGGACGTAGCGAAAAAAGGGGAATGAACGAAGACTCGGGGGAACCTTTCGGGGTTCGGCTTCATGTGGGCCGGTGTCCCATTTGTAATTTGCTTTTAGCTGGCGAATCATATCAGATTGCATTCGCAGAAGTCGATTCCGACGAGGATGTTTGGTCTAACGCCGACCGGATATTCCCTAATCCACCCAAGACGTTTACCAGCGACCGGATTCCGCGTGTGGTAAAGGACTCTCTCACCGAGGCGGATAGAACACTTCAAGCCAATGCAAACGTTGCCGCTTGTGTCATGTTGGGACGTGCTTTGGAGGCTGTGTGCCGTGATGTTCTGGCCCCGCAATCGGCGCGACCGTCCGCTCCTTCTTCTGTTCCGGTCAAACGCAGGGATAAGATCATGCTGGGGGCCGGGATAAAACAGATGAAGGATAAAGGTATAATAGATCAGCGTCTCTTTGACTGGAGTCAACAACTCCAAGCATTTCGGAACTTGGCGGCACATCCAGAGGATGTACCTATCCCTCACCAGGACGCGGAGGATTTGCAGAGTTTCGTCCACGCCATCGTGGAGTACATCTATGACCTCACTGATCGGTACAATGAATTCAAAGCTCGCATCGAAAAGAAAGCCAAGAAGAAATAAGGTGCCCAAGGCGAACCCAGATAAGATGGGTTATCTGGGTAGGAATCACTCGATTTTTCACTGTAGAAAGAACCAGAAGAACCCGCCACCCACCGCTTCATCAATACCAACCGAATGAATCCTGCAAGCGCGTATGAGCGGGGGTACCTGTTTCTCCTTCAAGGTCGTTTAGAGGCGTTTGCGCTGGACGAAATGCTCCCCGGTCGCTACCATAGCGGCGCTGTTGCGCCGCAGAAAAGGTGAGCAGGAGGCAGGTGAATCCCGATAGGGACATCGGGACTCGGAAGACCTCGCAGGTGGAGGGAGAGGGAAAAACGGCAGTAAGCATCCCTCATCCGCCGTCGCCAAGGCTATGGCGGACCTGCGGCCCTGACCCTCTCTCCCGATGAAGACATCGGGACTCGGAAGACCTCGCCGGAGGGGGGAGAGGGAAAAGGAAGAGCGCCCCACGAAGGGAGGCGCACTACAAAGCAATGGTGACAGGTCCCGATGTATCGGGATCCCACCGAAGCAGCTGAGTTCTTCAGCAACCGGCATTCACGAAACCGCAGGGCGTGCGAGGAGCGCGAGTGAGCGACGACAATCGAAAGCCCCGCGAAGTCCGCCCCGACGATTCCCACCACTCGTTCATGGGGGCGACGTGGGTCATCTCGGCGTGCACGATGTTCTCGCGCGTGCTGGGGCTTGTGCGCGACGTGCTGTGGGCTCGGTACGTCGGCTCCGGGCTCATCTCCAGCGCCTTCGTCACCGCGTGGACCGTCCCCAACGCATTCCGCGCGATCTTCGGGGAGGGGGCGGCCAACTCCGCGATGGTCCCCACATTCACCGAGAGCCTGACGAAGGGCGACCCCGAAGACACCCGCCGCCTATACTCCGTCACCTTCACGGTGATGCTCCTCGTCCTCGGTGCGGTGACGATACTCATCGAGCTGGTGCTCGCCGCGCTTGGCCACGCCGCGGATTTCGAGCAGAAGACTCAGCTGCTCATCCGCTACATGGCCGTGCTGATGCCCTACATGCTGCTCATCTGCCTGGCGGGATTTTTCATGGCGGTCTTGAACGCGCGGCGGCGGTTCTTCGCCCCGGCGTTCATGCCGGCACTGCTCAACATCGTGTGGATTGCCGGCGTCCTTGTCTTCGCGCGCGGGGCGAAGGGACCCGAAGGACTCGAACAGGCCGTGCTCTACATCGCCCTCTCGACGCTCCTCGCGGGACTGATGCAGGTGCTCTTTCAGGTGCCGTTCGCCCGGCGGGCGGGGATGCGTCTGGGGTGGTCGCTCGACGTTGCGCACCCGGGGTTCCGGCAGATCCTGCGCCTTTTGGCGCCGGTAGTTATCGGCTCGGCCGCGATCGAGGTGAACGTCCTCGTCAACCGGACGCTCGCGTTCTACGCGGTGAGCTACGCCGGGGCGCCGACGTGTCTTTTCTTCGCCGACCGGATCGTGCAGATTCCGATGGCGATGATCGGCCTGGCCATTTCGACCGCGGTGCTCACGCCCCTCAGCGAGCACGCCGCGGTCCATGACATGGAACGTTTCCGCCGGACGCTGGCCTCGGCGCTGCGACTGACGCTCTTCCTGACGGTACCGGCGGCGGCGGGACTGATGGCGCTTGCCCCGTCGATCATCGACGTCTTTTTCCAGCACGGGCGGTTCGCCGCGGACGTGCAGGCCGCGCCCCGCACCGCGTGGGTGGTGTTCTTCTATTGTCTTGGGCTCTGGGCGCAGACCGGGGTGTTTGTGCTGTTGCGCGGGTTCTACGCGCTCAAGGACACGCGCACGCCGCCTCGCGTCGCCGTGCTCAATGTGCTCTTCAACATCGCGCTCAACCTCACGTTCGTGTGGTTCCTGGAGGAACGCGGACTCGCGCTCGGCACCGCGATCAGCGCCATGGCACAGTTCACCGCGCTCTTCCTGATCCTTCGGCGGCGGCTGGGACGCCTGGACGGCCGCAATATCCTCGCCACGACGCTTAAGACGGGAGTGATCAGCCTGGTGATGGGCGCGGCCGCTGCGGCGGCATGTCACTGGTGGTGGCCGTCGGCCGGGGGTTGGGAGCGACCGCTGATGCTGGCGGGGATGCTTGTGCTGTCGGCGGGGATTTTCGCGGTCGGGGCGCGACTGCTGCGGATGCCGGAACTCAAGCAGGTGCTGCACGTGCGAAGACCAACGACAGAAAGGCCGAAGGCCGAGGGAGAAGAAGTCGCAAGAACACTTTAACCGCAAAGGGCGCAAAGGACGCAAAGGGAAACAGCAGAGACTTGGGTTCAACAACGGCAAGAAACGAAAAGGGCGCAAAGGTCCTCACCTTGGCCCTCTCTCCCGACGGCGAATTCGGGACTCGGAAGACCTCGCCGGGGGGAGAGGGAGGGAACGACACCTGTGCCGGCAGGGCCGGCTTGCTTTTTCGCTTGCCGTTTTGCACGAGCGGCGCATAATGCTTAGCGGTCAGCGCGGGGCACAGGTCCCCGCGCTACATGGGCGCGATGCAGCGGATCCCGATTTGTCGGGGCGTTTCCACGGATGGAGAGCCATGGGCGAGATCGACCGCAAAGAACGAATGAGCCGCGTGAAGAGCGTGGTGGTGAAGATCGGCTCGGCGGTCCTGAGCAATCCCGACGGATCGGGACTGGACGGGGCGCGGGTGGGCGCCGTCTGCGCACAGGTCCACGAGTTGCGCCGGCGCGGACTGACCGTGGTGGTCGTCTCGTCGGGCGCCATCGCCGCCGGGATGGCCGAGTTGGGAATGAAAAAACGTCCCGCCACCCTTCCGCAGCTTCAGGCCGCGGCCGCCGGCGGACAGAGCCACCTCATGGTCGCCTACGACCAGCACTTCCGCCGGCACGGATACCGCGCGGGACAGGTGCTGCTGACGCGCGAGGTGATGAACGACCGCGCGCGGTACCTCAACGTCCGCAACGCCATCCACGCGCTGCTGGCGCTGGGCGCCGTCCCCGTCATCAACGAGAACGACGCCGTCAGCGTGGATGAGATCACCTTCGGCGACAACGACTTCCTCGCGGCAATGGTGACGAACCTGCTGCGGGCCGACCTGCTCGTGCTCCTGTCGACGGTCGAGGGACTGGAGGGACCGACGGGCGAAGTGGTGGACGTGGTGGCGGCCGAGGACGACACGGCGAAGGGGTTCGTCCGCGAGGAACGGACGCGGCTGGGGAAGGGCGGCATGGGTTCGAAGCTGGACGCCGCCGACATCGCCCGCTCGAGCGGCGAGATGGTGGTCATCGCCTCGGGACTGCGCCCGAACGTCCTCGTCGAGATCGTCGAGGGGGTGAGCGTGGGGACGCTGCTCCTTGCGAGCGAGAAGAAGCTGTCGAGCCGGGCGAGGTGGATCGTGTTCGGCGCGCGGCCCAGGGGAACCCTCGTCATCGACGACGGCGCCCGCCGCGCACTCGTCGAGCGCGGGAAAAGCCTCCTCCCTTCCGGCGTCGTCGCCGTCGAAGGCCCGTTCGACCACGGGGACGTCGTCAACGTGGTGGACGGCGAGGGACGCACCGTCGCGCGCGGACTCGTCAACTACACCTCCGCCGAAGCGGCGACCATCGCCGGACACAAGTCGGGCGAGATCGCACGACTTCTCGGCAGCCTCCCCTACGCCGAGATCGTCCACCGGGACAACCTGGTCGTCCTGTAACGGGTTGCATGAGGAATCTTCAGGTGTCATTCTGAGTCCCGATCCTGTCGGGACGAAGAATCTTGCGCGTGAGGCGGGAAGAAGTTTTCTCGCTCTTGGGAGCCAGATTCTTCGTCGTCCCGATGAACCGGGACTCCTCAGAACGACATTCGGACAATTTTCTTAGCAGTCTGGCGTTCCCCGGACATTCTTTTCTCGCGAGTTTCCCATGTTCCTGCCCATCGGCGACGACAACCTGAACGAACGCACCCCGTGGGTCCACTATGCCATCATCGCGGCAAACGTCGCGGTCTTCCTCTACACCATGACCCTCGACGGGTGGGCCGAGAAAAGGTTTTTCACCCGGCGGGGTCTCGTCCCGGCGCACTTCACCGTCCTCACCATGTTCACGTCGATGTATATCCACGGCGGGTTCGCTCACGTCTTCGGCAACATGCTCTTCCTGTGGATCGTGGGCGACAACGTCGAGGACCGGCTGGGACACCTGGGGTATCTGGCGTTCTATCACATGGCTGGGGTGGCGGCGTGCCTGGCGCAGGTGGCGTGGATGCCCCACGCGTCGCTTCCGCTCGTGGGGGCGTCGGGGGCGATCAGCGGGGTGATGGGGGCCTACGCGGTGTTCTTCCCGCGGACGAAGATCAAAATCTGGTACTTTTTCTGGTTCACCTTCGGCGTGACCTATATCTCCGCGATATGGGCGGTGGGGCTATGGTTCCTCGAGCAGGTGCTGTTGGGCGCGATGGCCGGGCCGACGGGGGTGGCGTATGAGGCGCACATCGGCGGAACGGTGTTCGGCGTGGGGGCGGCGCTCGTCATTCGCGCGTGGTCGCTCAAGGAATCGCGGCGCGGAAGGTTTCCACCCGGATGGTTTTTCCGAAGCGGACGGTGATGGTGCCCGAGTCGCCCGTGGTGAGGGTCCGGGACCCCTGGGCCTGGTAGGCCTCGAGGCGTCCCGGCTTGATGAACCTTGGGGCGGCGCTGAAGAGGACCAGCGGCCAGCGACAGGTCGACGCGAGTTTCTCCATCCCGGAGACGCCCCCGTGGTGGGCGGCGAGCACGACGTCGGCGGAGAGGTCCTTGTGCTGCGCGAGGTAGCGGAACCCCGCGCCCTCCGCGTCGGCGAAGAGGAGGAACTTCCCGTTCGGCGTCACTCCGCGGACGACGGCCGAGCGGGCGTTCTCGTTCCACCGGGCGAGGAGTGCGCGGTCCCCGGGCGGGTGGATGACCTCCAGGCGCACGCTCCCGAGTTGCACGACGTCGCCGTCGCGGACGTACTCGAAAGGCTCGCCCCTGTCGATGAGGAATCGCTCCACCCGCGCCCCGGTCAGAGTGTATTGGAACGCGTCCCCGAGCAACACCTTCGCGACCTTGAAGTTGTCGAGGAGTCCCGGAAGCCCGTCCGTGTGGTCGCTGTCGGCGTGGCTGAGGAGGACGAAGTCGAGCGTCGGGGTGCGCGAGCGGATGAGATATGGGATGACGGCCCAGCGCGAGATGTCGAGAGACCCGGAGGTCCCCACGTCGATGAGCGCCGCGTGTCCCTCGGGCGTGCGGACAAGCGTCGCGCTTCCCTGTCCCACGTCCAGGACGACGAGTTCGGGGGCGTCCGGCCGCGCGGGCACAAATTGCCAGCCCACGAACCCGAGGAGCAGGACGAGGACGAGGACCGCCGGCCATCGTCGGCGCATTCCCAGCGCCGGGGCGACCGCCGCGATCACGAGCACCAGATAATACGCCCCCAGCGCCCACACCGGTGGCGGGACCACGTTCACCCACGCCCCTGGAAGCTCCGAACCCGTCTGGGAGAACGCCATCAGCAGTTTCACCAGTCCCCCCGACACCCACGCGACCGCGAACCCTCCCACCGCCGTCTCGATGAGCAGCACGAAGAACGCCGTGAGCAGGACCGCGCTGAAGACCGGGATCATCAGCAGGTTGAGTCCGAGCGTGATGGGGTTGAGCACCTGGAAATGGTATGCGACGAGGGGCTGCGACGCGAGCCACGCCCCCGCGCTCACCGCGAAGGCGGCGACGAAGAACCGGTTAAAGGCCGCCCGGAGTCCGTGATGCGCACCCGGAAGGAGGTCGAGTCCGCGGAACCCCATCCGCGGAGCGAGGAACGCGTAGAGTCCCGGCGAAAGTCCTATCAGTCCCAGCACCGCGACGAAGGACATCTGGAAGCTCGCCAGGAAAACCTGGTTGGGGTTGGCGACGAGGAGGATGAGCGCCGCGGCGGCCAGTGCGCTCAGCATCTCGTGTCGCCGGCTGACGAGCACCCCCAGCGCGATGACGACCATCACCACCACCGCGCGGACCACCGACGGGTGGAATTCCGCGATCCCCGCGTAGAGGAGCGACGCCGCGATGATTACGACCGCGATCACACGCTCCCGCACCAGGAAGAACCTGAGCACCAGCCACAGTCCGCCCATCAGCGCGACGACGTGGAGTCCGCTCACGGTGAGGAGGTGGGAAAGTCCGGTGAGACGGAAAGTCATGTCGGTTTCGGGGTCGACCGCGCCGCGTTCGCCCAGGAGCACCGCGCGCAGGAACCCGGCCTCGCTCACGTCCGGATGACACGCGTCGATGGTGCGGGCAAGACGCGCGCCCGTGGCGTGGGCCAGTTCCACCGGGAGCGACCCGCGGTGCTGCTCCAGGCGCTCCACCGCGTCGCGCGTCTTGAGAGCGGTCACGAGACGGATCCCGTGACGCGAAAGGTAGGTCCGGTAATCGAACTCCCCGGGACTTGTCGGCCCGGCCGGACGCGTGAAGCGCGAGACGAACTCCACCCGGTCGCCGTAGGCGAAATCGGTCGCGTCGTCGTAGACGTTCACCTGCACCGTGCCGGACGCCGGAAGCCACCCGGCGCGCGTCAGGGCGGAATCGACGTCCAGGTCGAACCGGGTGCGGAGCGAATCGAGCCGCCGGAAGGTGTCGTCGGCGGGACTCTCGGTCTTGAGCGGGCGAGTCGAGACGACCCCGCGCACCCGCAGCGTCGCCCCCCCCGCCGGCACCAGCCGCGACACGTCGTCGGACGCGGCCACGTCTCGGTCATACGCCTCTCTCAGGAACCCGCACGCGAGAGCGAGGAAAAGCACCGACACGGTGAGCGCGGTCTTCCGCGGCGTCAAAAAATAGAGGATGGGCACGAATGCGGCCAGAACGCACGCCGCGACGATGACCGGGAGGTTCGGGACGGGAAGGGTTTCGTGCGCGACGATCCCGGCGATGAACGCACAGGCGGGAAGGACGAGCGGGCGGAAGTCGATCTCCCGGGCGAGTGAGAGTCGCGGTGGATTCTCAGGCGTCTCGACGACCTGCGTCATCCCGCGCTCCCCCGGCACAAGCGGCGCGTGTTATTGCTTCACGGGCACCGTGGTCACGGTAACCTTGTAGGTCTTGGCGCTCGAGAGGTCCACCAGACCCAGGAGAATCGTCACGGTGAACTGCTCGTCCTTGTCGATGCCGTGCCGGACCTTGTCGCGCGACTCCCACGACGTGGGCGTCTCCGACCCGCACGCCACCACGTTGCCGTCCTTGTCCAGAAGCACGATGGCGAACGTGACGAAGAACTCTTCCTTGGTCAGGTTCCGCAGGTCCACGGTCGCCGTCGCGTCGGCGACCTTGTCCCCGTCGCGCTTCATCGCCTTTACCTTGAGGAAGTCCGCCCGGACGTCTTCCGTGCCCTTGACATCCAGGAACTCGCCCAGCTTGAGGTCGCCCTCGCTGTGATGCACCCGCGTCTCGGCCGCGAACGCCGCCGACCCCGCAAGGAGCGCCGTCAGAACGCCGATCAGGATTCTCATGCTATGCTCCCTTTCGTGTCGTACGCCCGCCCGTCAGTCGCCGTTTCGGGGGACGGCCTTTCCGCCGGAGACCTTCACGTCGGCGCGCTCGTAGACGGCCTTGTCCTTTAGTTTTTCGGCAGGATGACTGAGGCCAAAAGTGTGGGTACGTCCCCCTCCACCGGTGCCGGCCGTGCTTCCCTCGTACTTCCAATCCCCTTTCTCAACGAAAAGCACCTCCACGCGCCAGATAATGACCGGACGTTTGGCTTCGAGGGAACACGTCGGATCCACAAGGTAGCGCCAGATGATGTACCATCCCGAGTGATCATAATGCGACTGGACCGCCCAAGGCCGTTTGCTCGCCTTGCACTCGAGCGATTCACGCGGCGAGGGAGAGGCGCCGCTGCCCCGTTTCTTGAGGTCGGGGAACCGTTGCTGGGCGATGTCGATGTTGCGGTTCTTCTCGTACACGCTGTTTGCGTCCAGCGCTTTCGTCGCGTAAATGCCCACCAATGCACTGAAAACGTTGGCCTGTTCGAAATAGAGTTCGACCAGATCGGCCAGTTCCCGCTCGACGTACTCGACGGCCTTTCTTATGGCCGTCACCGTCAGGCCCGGAGGAAGTTCAACCCGGTTACGAAAGTCATCTTTTCGAACCATTGCCCTTGGCGTCCTTTGGAATAAACGCGACCAGTTGAGGGATAGCTTCTTGCGCCATCTTGAAGTAATCCGGGTTGATCTCCAGGCCGATACTCTTCAAACCACAGGAAGAAGCAGCGGCAATTGTGGAGCCGGATCCCATGAAGGGGTCCAGAATGATCCCTCGTCCCAGCGGCAAAGCCGCACGGACTATTTGCCGAAGGAAATACTGAGGTTTCAGGGACGGGTGGGGAGCGATCTCCCGTTCTTTCCCGCGGGCCGGCGATGAGAGAATCATGTCCTTGAAGGGTTCGTGGTCGGAAATCCTGCGCAGACCGCCTGTGCCCCACTTGCGCAAATTGTCTTGGACGCGGCCTTCGCAAGGCCTTCGGAAAAGGCCCCATGGTTCCCAACACGACTTCGGCATGACTGAAACGTCAGGAAATTCTTCGTGCGCGTTCTTGGGCCGGTCACCACCACGCAATGTGTAGATGACCCGGATGATCTCCCCGCGCTTCTCAAACCCGGCTTTTATGAACGGTTCATATACCAGGTAGGATACCAACGGGTTGGTGGCAATGAAAACGTGTGCCCCCGGAACCAGCACCGGCATGAGCGCCTCGGCAAACCTCGCGAAGAAGAAACGCAGGTCTTCCTTGTCAGATTCCCGAAGCACCGTAAAGCGGGGCAGCGGACGACGGACGCAACCATCGAATGACGGAGGAATGCGCCACACTCCACCGCGACCGTTCTTCATTTTCCGCAGTTCTTCGGGTTTGTATTCGACAAGTCCATAAGGCGGGTCCGTAACCACGGCGTGAATCGAGCGCGGTTTCGCCGCCTTTAACCAGTCGATGGCATCGACGTTGTGTGTCTCGTAAACACCGAGGACCGGGGTTTCCCTTTTCGGAGGATGGAGAATGGGACTTGGGGAAATCGAGGGACCGATTTGCCTTCTTAGTATCATGACTGCCCGGCCTTTGAAATCAGAGTTCGAGGCCTTTGTATCTGGTGCGCCCGGAAGGATTTGAACCTTCGGCATCCAGCTCCGGAGGCTGGCGCTCTATCCGGACTGAGCTACGGGCGCGCGATTTGACCCCAAAGAATAGCCGGAATCGCCCCGGAATGCAAGACGGATTTCGACGGACGAAAGGCGCCCTTTGCAGTTTGGCGCAATGGGTTCGCGCGATGCCGGCCAAAAATGCGGCATTTTGCTTGATTGCTCGGCGGGCCTATTTAGAATGAATCGCCCGTCGAAGGGGCGGTCCGCGTTTTTCACCCCCTGGGGTGCGCGGAAAGCAGGGTTCGCCCCTTTGGGCAAAGGCGGAAATTCGCCGCCGCAATCGAAACAGGAGTCCCAGCGTGAAGGTGCCGCAGGTCGATCTGTCGCGGACGTACCAGGAACTCGAGCCGGAAATCCTCGCGGCCGTCGAGGAGCTTCTGCGCTCGCAGCGGATGGTCCTGGGTCCCGCGGTGGACCGGTTCGAGCAGAGTCTGGCGGCGTGGTGCGGGTCGCTCTTTGCGGTGGGGTGCGGCTCGGGGAGCGACGCGCTCGTCCTCGCGCTTCTCGCCGTCGGCGTGAAACCGGGCGACGAGGTGGTGACGACGCCCTTCACCTTCTTCGCGACCGCCGGCGCCGTCCACCGTCTCGGCGCCAGACCCGTCTTCGTGGACATCGACCCGCGCACGTTCAATATCAACCCGGCGCTCATCGAGCCGGCGCTCACCGACCGGACGAAGGTCATCCTCCCGGTGCACCTCTACGGGCAGCCGGCGGACATGGACCCGATCCTCGCGCTCGCCGCGCGCCGGGGTCTTGCCGTCGTCGAGGACGCCGCCCAGGCCATCGGGGCCCGCTACCACGACCGCGTCGCCGGAACCCTGGGCGTTGTCGGGTGTCTCTCCTTCTACCCCAGCAAGAACCTCGGGGCCGCCGGGGACGCCGGGGCCTGTCTCACCGATCAGGAGTCGCTCGTCGACCTGCTGCGGAGTCTCCGCGTCCACGGGACCGAGCCCGGCCAGCCCTACCTCCACCGGCACGTCGGCTTCAACAGCCGCCTCGACGCACTCCAGGCCGTCATCCTCGGCGTCAAGATGAAGCGTCTGAGCGCGTGGAACGAGACCCGTCGGAGGCTCGCGCAATACTACACCGAGCGGCTCGGCTACATCTCGGAGGTGCAGGCCCCGCACCTCGCGGACCGGTGCGAACACGTCTTCCACCAATACGTCATCCGCGCCCAGCGGCGCGACGAGCTGATGAAGTACCTCGGCGAGCAGGGCGTGGAGGCCCGCGTGTTCTATCCCAGACCCCTCCACCTGCAGGAGTGCTTCGCCTCCCTCGCTCACAAGGAGGGCGATTTCCCCGAGGCCGAGCGGGCCAGTCGCGAGGTCCTCGCGCTCCCCATCTTCCCGGGACTCACCAGCGAAGAGCAGGACCACGTGGTGCGGAACATCTGGGATTTTTACGCGGCGGCCAAGTCCAGGGTGTCGGTGGGCGGAAAAGCGGTCTCCGGAAAAGGGGCCGGAAGATCAGTCCGCGGGAAAAAGGGCCAGGAGCCCTCGCTGAAAGGCTCCTGACCTCTTTTCCGGCGTGTTGTTCTGTTGAAATTCCCTCTCCCGGGGGGAGAGGGAGCAAACGGCGCCTCTGCTCGCAGGTTTTCAACAGAGCACCGGCGTTTCTTGGGAGTTCCTGGACCAGTCAGTCGGGGGGGTCGGGTGGAGCGATTCTTTTTCACGTGGGTGACGGTGATCGCGGCGCTGTCGGCGGCAGCGGGGCCGGGCGTCGCGCGCGCCGACGACGAGCGACCCGTCTCGGAGTCCCTGCTCCCCGTGTCGGCCAGGGCCGACATCGCGGTGCGCGGAGAGTCCGGCGGTCTCGCCGTGCTCCTCCTCACCGACCGCGTCGAGCTCGGCCGCGGCGACAGCCGCATGCAGGCCGACCGCGCCATCCTCTGGATCGACCCGACACGCTCCCACCAGCTCGGCAAGGTGTTGATGGAGGTCTACGCCGAGGGGAACGTCCGCACCGTGGAGCAGGGAGTCCGGGTGAC
>Ga0182011_10001059_pt1 | contig 24087 bp, 20 predicted proteins | sample 711E1DmetaG_FD_120481 | JGI IMG/M metagenome (GOLD analysis project Ga0182011, IMG submission 120481) | Permafrost microbial communities from Stordalen Mire, Sweden - 711E1D metaG | ecosystem: Environmental > Terrestrial > Soil > Wetlands > Permafrost | place: Sweden: Stordalen | collected...
GAATACAACGGCGCCTGCGAAAATTGTCACAGAAACCTTTGCGATCACGTAACTTAGCATTTGTATAATAGAAAGCAGCCAGCGAGTTTTTTCGTTGTATCGTCGTTCCAAGAATTCCGGCATAGTAAACACTTGGCTTCGCATATAAAATGGAACAAATACCCATCCCAGCATAAGAACAATCCATGAATGGAGTTCGTAATGTCCCATCACTAATCCGGATTTGGCTCCGGTACCGGCTAAACCTACAATGTGTTCTGAACCTACGTTTGATGCAAGTATAGAGGCTCCGATGACAAACCAGCCAAGGTTGCGATTCGCTAAAAAATAATCCGTTGGAGAGTCTTTCTTTCGCCTGATCGACCACACTGAAATGCCGCCGATAAGAAGAAAATAGAGCCCAACAACAACCCAATCGATGAATCCAAGAATTTCCATGTAATTACCTTTCTATATTACTTGATTGAGAATTGATAAATAGTTGTCTGTTCGTAGGTTTCACCCGGTTTGAGAGTAACAGAGGGAAATTCCGGTTTATTCGGAGAATCAGGATAACATTGGGCTTCTAAGCACAATCCTGTTCGAAGCTGATAGGAGACACCTTTCCCTTTTGCGGTTCCATCGAGGAAATTGCCGGAATAAAATTGAAGTCCGGGCTGGTCAGTGTAAACAGTCATCAGGCGTCCGCTCTTTTGTTCATACACTTCCGCCGCCTTACGTAACTTCCCTTTGGAATAATTTTTAATGACCCAGTTATGGTCATATCCATTGCCGAAGATAAGCTGTTCAAACTTATCGTTGATTCGTGCGCCGATTGCCATTGGAGTTCGAAAGTCCATTGGCGTTTTTGTAACGTCCAAATATTTTCCAGTTGTAATAAGTCCTTTATCAACCGGTGTGATAGCATCAGCTTCAATTGTTAAGAGATGGCCAAGGATAGTATTGTTGAATGAACCCGAAAGGTTAAAATAGGAATGATGTGTCGGATTAAGGATGGTCACCTTATCCGTTGTTCCTTTATACACGATACGTAATTCATTTTTATCGGATAACGTATACGTGACCGAAAGTGTCACCTTGCCCGGATATCCTTCCTCACCATCCGGACTGACATAGGTTAGTTGAATCGATTGCCCCATACTGTCTGGTAGCGTTTTGGCATCCCAGAGAACTTTATCAAATCCAATATTTCCGCCATGAAGATGATTCTCTCCGTTATTCACCGCAAGTTGATACTTTTTGCCTTCTAGCGTGAACTGGCCCTTGCCAATTCGGTTGCCGTAACGCCCTACTATAGCGCCAAAATAGAATTTACTATTTATGTATCCATCCAGTGAATCATATCCAAGAATAACATCTTCAAATTTTCCATTACGATCCGGAACAGTGAGCGATGTAACGACTGCACCGAAATTGATGACTTTTAATATTGCGCCGGATTTATTCGCCAGCGTATACTGAAATACTTCACGCCCGTCCAAGAGCTTTCCAAAGAGAGTTTTTTCATTCACGGCATTTTCCTTTTCACTTGATATATAAGAATACAAATTATTCACTCCAGCGAAAAAAAAACACACTAACAGCAGCTTTTTCATACTCTACCTCTTTCAATTGACAATACAGATTGGCTTTCTTTAGAGATAATTAGAAAATACTATTCACATAGTAGAGATGCAAGATGTTTTGTACTATGCACTTGACAGTATGCATGATTACAAACAGGCTTATCTCCCCCGCCGGAAATCTTTTTTTCATCGGACATGCTCACGCGTTTAATTATGAATATTCACCGTCATATTATTCACCTGTCATGATACTACTGCATGGTTTATAAAGCCGTCTGCACTATTCCCAGTATTGCGTTGAGATTTCGTTTCCCTTTCTTTATTTGAGAACGTATATTGATATATATCTATTTATTACTTGATATATTTTAATATATATTGTATTTTTGATACAGGAAACAATAATGGCAACCTTAACAGAAATCCGTAAGTCAAAACAATTGACGATGGTGGATATCGCCGATCAGCTTGGAATCTCCCAGGGATACTATTCCAATCTCGAACGGGGGAAACGACCATTTAACGATGCCCTCCTCAAGAAAACTGCAAAAGCATTAAAAGTCCCGCTGCGCACTACACGTGAAGCTGTTCAATCTCATCCTCATGAATCGCATACATTAAACAGCTGGATGTCCTCAATCAAAATTAACGGATTGCCCCTCATCAAGGCATTTCATTATTATCTCGAAACACAAGAAATAAAAACTCAGACACTCGATGATGCAAAGTTAAAAAATAAAATAAAGAAATTTATCGAAACGAACATTGGATTTTCCGTATTAGCGGAGCTCTCAGAGAATAAAGCTTTATTAAATCACGTGCGAGAAAGTATCGGTAGGTATTCTTCCCCATTCAATAACACTATGCCAATCAACGATTCTAAAAATATTGAACAATAACCATATGAGCGCAATCGAAAAAATGAGGGAAATTGCCGATTTGCTCGTCAATCAGAGAAAGTATAATGAAGCGTATACTATTTTTGATGAATTGTACCGTCAAATCTGGAGTATCTTCGGGACTGTACAATGCGGCGTGTCAGGATATTCCCATAGCTACGTTGGATCAAGAATTTCATCCGATCAGACGCTACGGAGAAATTATCCCGAACCGGTTGTCAATGCACTTTGCGCGAGAATCTACAATATAAATCTATCATCCATGCTCGACGAATTTATTAAGATCCTTCATGGCCATCTCCAATGTATCAGCTCCTCATCGCAAGTGCGTAAGGAGATTGATCCTGATACCGTTTTAAATGAATTTGCCGTCCTCTATACGCTCGCTCTCCAACCTGTTCAGCATCGGAAACTTATTCCTATCTTCTCGATTTCTACTGCTATAGTCGACAGCAGCAATAGAGTAAAGCGGATCATGTCAAAGTATCCTCGAGTTCTTGTAGAAAAGCTTCTTCTCGAAAATGCCCAGAAATGCAAGGACGGCAAATTAAAATCCATCAATTATCTCTTGCTCGATTACCTTCTCAACATGGGAGATCGCAAGACGGAACTCTTTAAAAGATTGTCGGTGATTGTCGGACCTTGTTCTTATCGATTTCAATACCATCAGCAACGATCCGATCGGTACGATAAAAATGAGCGGTATGAGCAGTACGATAAATACCGTCAACATACTTCTTCTTTCCATAAGTTTTATTCAGCAACAGCTACCGATGAAGAAAAGAATGCCTACTATGGAAAACTCATTGGTTTAATGGGAAAGGTAACAAAGGAACAGATCCGTTCAAAATACATCCACTTAATTTCTCTCTATCATCCGGACCGGGTGCAGCATTTAGGTCCCGAGTTAAAAGAACTGGCCGAATTGAAATCAAAAGAAATTAATGCGGCGTATAATTGGCTGAAATCAAAATACCGTATCTAATTCTATCGCCTGATACACCGCGATTCGGTTGAGTAAATAAACGATGTGCACCATATCAATCGTAACGATTATGCGCGGCATCTCCACCTTTTTCATATTCGATATAATCTTATCTCATTGAAATCCTTGCGGCGGCAGTGGTTTGCTCTGCTGGTGATCCATCCTGATGCAAGAAAATATTGTTCGATAAAGGATCATTCGATTCCTCAGCCGTTCAGAAACAAAACTCCATGCAACTTTGCTGCGTATCTACCGTATGGAATAACAACATTCCATATAATTCGGAGGAAATTATGCGACTGCCCTTATTCATAACAATTCTCCTGGCGGTAGTTGTTTCAACTGCTCTATCACAATCTCCCCGGGAGATCAACAAAACCATTCCGCTGAAATTGGATGGACATCTTGTCATTGACACCTATAAAGGATCCATTACCGTCACCACAAACGACAAACCGCAGGTTGAGGTGTACGTAAAGATAGAATCGGACGATGGAGATTCCCGGGATACAGAACGGGATATTGCGGATACCGAAATTGAGTTTCACGGCACCGACCAGGAAGTGACAATTCATACCAATTATCGGAATGTCGAGCGGCACAATGATCACGATTTCTGGGATTGGATCACTAACCCATGGGAGAAATCATATTCACTTCCGCTCGTTCATTACACCATCAAGATGCCCCGCACTGCAGAGCTGAGGATAAAAGATTACAAATCAGAATCACACATTGAGGGATTGAAATCATACCTGACGTTTAATACCTATAAAGGTACCGTTGATATTTTAGATCTCAACGGAGGAATCGATTTAGAGACATACAAAGGTGATGTACGTGTTTCTTTCACAATGATAAACAACGACAGCCATTTCGAAACTTACAAGGGAAAGATTACCGTGAAAGTCCCAAAACAAACCGGCTTTGAATTACGAACTGATTTTGGGAAACGCGTCGAATTCAGCTCGGACTTCGATGGTGAGAAACAAGAACGCGATAGAAAACATCACCAATATGATTACTCAGGTAAATTTAACGGAGGCGGTCCGAAACTTGAGTTTAACAGCGATAAAGGAGATATACGGTTACGGACTAAGTAATGTGACGTATGCGTAATCGTCATATGAGACACATACTCGTTGTTCATCAGTCAAGAGTATGATATAATCGGACATGAGATTCTCATATCATTTCTCACTAATGGTCGATCCATATTTGTTCGGATTCGCACCGATACCGGGATAGTAACGGTTTGCGATAGAAATGGAATGTTATTCCAATGACGTCTTCAATTTAAAATTTGCCGTTGATGCTGCATTATCCGTATTGTAACTCCAATGTATCACCGCTACTAATTTCTCTGTAATTTTTATAAGGAACGAAACAGTGGGGGAATAAGATATCATACGCTCATGTGCATACAGGCCCGAAAGAATATTCGTGTAAGATATTCCGGGTTTCAAATCAAATCTTGAGAAAAAAATAGTATTGATTCCCGCAGTAACATCCAGGGTACTCCTGCTGATATTTACATCGGATTGTGTTATGTCGTCTGCGAGGGAATATGATGCAGAAAGATTGACCTGCGGATCTACGTCTGCTTTTTTCTGTATGAAGATATATGATGAAAAGGATACTTTGAGATCCAATCCGGCCTCACCGCGGTTCCCAAGCCCATGTATGGCATTTATATCTGCAATGAGCTGCGGCCTTCTGGGAAGAATATGAGAAAGGCTGTCCATCAGATTTTCTGGTATTTCCATCATTTTTGAGATAGAATGCCCGAATTTCTTCTGAACGGAATCTTGGAGAAATTTTGGCAGGCTGGAATAATCCTGGTGGTTGATGATTTTCCTAATGATCGTTTTGATTGTGTCATTGCCGATCGCATATATTTGTTCAGTGAGATAGCTTTGCATACCTGTATAAATTTGATATGAATCCACAACGGATTTATAATCTTCAAGCGGGATCTCTTTGTTATTGATGAGCGCAAAAGTGAACCCCATCTGAACGTTTGTCGGGTTACTGAAAAGATTTTTTGAGTTCGGAGTGACACCTGCGTTGATCTGGAGATTGCGCTCCCATGCAGTTCTTGCATAGTCCGTATCAACCTCGATATTATTGTGACAGAATATTTTATCTAAATCGAATATACGCGGTTGGAAAGTAACGGTATTCCCACCTTTACCCACAAACTGTCCTACGGCAGAAAGATACCCGCCGAAAGTTTCTGCATCGCTGTTACTTTGATCCCTGACGATTTCTCGTGCTAAGGTTGTCATTGGCTGCGTTTTGTCGAGATTTTGACTCATTGCAACGGCCGATACCGAAATTAGAATTCCCGGTATAACATTTAGATATTTTATCATTTTTATACCTGCAATTCGTACACGTGTATTGATTTATTGAAACTGTCCGGTACTTCGGGATCAATACTCTTATATCCATCAACAACGTCAAAAACGAATTTACCCGGACTCGCTGCTTGCATCGAAACAATATAAGACCCCTCTGATAGTTTTATAGGCTCGTTGAACGATTGAGTATAATTCTTGTCGAAATGGAAATTTTCCGGACCTACGACGCTCAAATGCATAAGTCCGCCGTTAGCACCTGTAATAGTCCCCTTAAAATGTGTCATAGCAAGCTCCTTTCTTTTTAATTGCCCCTAATAAAAATGTTAATGGTATTTTGAATCCATCAAATTGAAAATCTCATAGAGATCACCGCTTGAACGACCGGCAGGATAGTTCAAACCCTAACGGCAGCACTATATTTTTAAGGAGTAGCCGGTTTCTTCTTCTGTGCTTTTTCATCCTTCGATTCTGACCTCGTGCCTCTCAATTGCACAAATTTGCTTAATAAATCAAACCAGAACGGCGCTCCGAGCGAGATCGCAAGCGCCGTAATGATCCAGCCCAAAACATTCGCGGGCCAATTGTGACTATCCATATGGTTTGCTGCCGCACTGTTGCTCCATCCGATTCCAAGAAGCTGGTGGGATTGAGCAATGTCCGCTTTGTAAAGACTATCCGCATACAAAACAAGAGAATCGAGCCGCTGCGTTATTGCTGGAGTGTCGGTTTGATGCTTTACCGATGTATCCGCCATTTCGGCAGGATGGTTCTTCACATAACTTGTTGCAAGTTGAACTAACTGCACACGGGCTGAATTGTCTTTCGAAAGATGGTTTACAATATCAAACGTACTCGCGTTAAAAATTATCGCAATGATCAATCCGATGACAAACACAATCCATTGCGATTGCCGCTTGTACCAACCGGTGGTGAGTTCCATCATATCATCAAACCATTGTTCGATCATCTCCCTGAATTTTACCGGGTCGTTATGGGAATCCGCAAGAAACGATTCGAGAAGACTGATAGTATCACTCCCCGATTTCGGATTCAGCGATTTCAACCCGGCAGTAATTGTCCGTGGAGTGACCTGCCGGCCGGACGAAACTCCGGAATTTATTACGATGTCCACGACGGCTTTCGAAAAGTTTTTCGCAGAAATATATGAAGGCCTTTTATCGAACCGGCTTCCGTCATTCATATATTTAATCATCGGGTGGTCATAGAACCTGTTGAAAAGTTTATCGCTCAGGTGCGGATCGGTGAGCATCCGCTCTATCGCCAGTTCAAGCTTCCTCGCACGAAGTCCAAGAAGGGAAGCAATAATCTCACTGATGGTTGTAGCAAGAAGACTGTAGAGGCAATAGGCGAACACTAAGCCAATGGCAACTTCGAGTATGGTAGATCCGAACATGATAATAGTCCTCCATAAGAAAATGGATCGGGTAAAAAAATGGATTTGCTTTCTGGGGTCAATGCAAAAATAATAGACATCCTAAAACAACTTTTTGTTATACAACCGAACGCAATTGGGCATTTCTGAGAACAGTATGTGTGAAGAACCGGCATACAATCCCCCTTTAAATTGGTAAATTTGTAGTTTATTATTTTTTCTCTGCTTGAAGCAGAAGTAAATCCCCAGAACCGCCTCTGGTTTTATATCCGGCTCACATATTCCTTTTCATGCTTCTCTCGCCACTTTGGAAGCAGAGCAACAATGAACGAAACACGTTTTGTTAATAGCGTTTGCATCCCCTTCCATTCGTTGCCTGAGATTGGAAATAAAATGTTTAATGTATGTTTATTCGGATCTCATCCAATCCTTGTTTTGCAGACGGCTCGGAGGCAAAGAATATTTCGAGTCTTTCGCAAGCATAGCCACCGCAATGCGCGCAGTTCTCTAATTTCTTTGCACGTGCACATTTTCGAATGCCGCATTCTACGCAAGCGGAGAATAATCTTCAACTCTCTGTCCGGCAGCCGTCGCAGTCGGTAATGTCTTCCGGAGTGAGTTTTATATCATATTGCTCCGTGCATATCCGGAAAATTTCAGCCCTCGTCCTCACCTGTTCTTCCTTGTTCAGCGCCTGAGTTGCCAAATAGATAGGACAGGTATTGCAATCTAATCCGCAATATGAATACATTCCATTCACAGGCAGAACTTATCAAAATATCTCGTATTGATTGCTGAAACATTATTCTCCAAGTTCCTTATCGAGACTTCAGCGCAGCTCATTGAAACGCCCAAGACAAGTTTTGGATCATGATAGCAACGTACATCACATAATATAATTTCTCTTACCACGAGCAACCTCACTGAATCCATTCCCAAAGGAAACGAATGGATTGCATTGTTCTCGTGTCGACTTTGCTATATATTAGTTACTCTCCGTAAGTCAGCCCGCAATCCCTCCTACCTCCAGCAGGATGCCTATGAGAGAATGTTAATGAGAATATAAAATACATGCAATACGATCTTGTAGGGGCGAATAGCAATCTCCCCTGCTTTTGTCTAAGGCGGCAGTTGCATTCGTAAAAGTGCATATAAAAGAGAACAAATAAACTGGTGCCGCATCGTGGGGAGAATATCCGGAAAACTGATAACGACTTGTGGAGGACTTCGAATATTGGATGCCTCGCATACGCCTGCATTGTATTTGCGGAAAAAAATAGCCAGGCCCTTGCCGCTCTACCAAACGACGGGGCGAAGGGAGGCTAACGTGTCATCTGGGAGATGACATTGGTGAATATTACTAAATCATATTGATATTGGTAAATGTAATTGAATAATGTTGATGACCAATGAATTGACATTTCATAAAATAATGAATAGGGCTGCCGTGTGAGAATACGAGATAAATACTATACGTTCCAATACTCTTGGATTTTCAACAAAGGTCATAGAAACGATGTGCGATTTGTCACAGCATTTCAAAGCCCTTTTTGTAACATGAATACAAGGTGTCATGTGTAAAGAATCGAGTATCGAGAATGTCCTATAAAGCCATAAAACAAGCAGAAAAAACCTTCCGAATTGCGATTTACGGCCGTGCAGCCCAGTTTGATATGGCCACGGTTCATCGTGCTGAATCGCTCCTGCTTCAAGCCCGGGCTTTCCTATTCAGCGACCCCATAAAGAGCAAAAGTCTTGCGGAGAATGCAGAGCAAATAGCACTGGAGGCTATAGCAAAAACCCAAACAGAAAAAACCCGGTTGAAAGGGGTGTTATCAACAGATGTCACTTCATTGATCCAGGAATACTCACATGATAAAATAGCGCTCGGCGCCATAAAAATGAAAATTAGTACACCGACATATTTAATCATTTCACAGCGCATTGGAATCGCCGGAGTCTGTGTGAAACAAGCGGAGGAAGGTCTGAAAAAGGAACAATTCAGTGCTTTTCCGGAACTCTACGCAAGAACAAGGCAGCGACTGCTGGATGTTGCTCATGTTTTAACCCCCGTTCTTGAACAGCTGAATTATTCCGGACACATTGAAATTCCACTTCCAAAACAAAAAGTTGCCTAACCCTATTCCTTCTCAACAATCGCTTTTATTCTCATGTTTCGTATAATCCTCAACTATAAAACCTCGCGGATAAGTAATATACTGTCAACTCGAGATAGACACAAAGAACGCGTAAAAATCAAAATGCCCGATCTTAGAGTCAGGCATTATTGTTCTTTATGAATACTCAATCGACTATAGGTATCGTTTCAATATGGAAGACCATCTTGAATAAACTTCTTGATATTCCATTGACCGGCTTTTTGATGGTTCTATCACTTTTATTCGTTCCAGGCCTTTGAACATTTCCGCCCTGTTTGTAAAATGGTTCGTGCCCATTGCCGCGCCCCGTGCAGCACCTTGAGCGCCATCCGTATTGTAAAGTTCGATAGTGATGCCGGTGGTCTGCGCAAGCGTTTCACAGAAAATGGGACTAAGGAAAAGATTTGCAAGCCCGGCGCGGATGACTGTCGGCTTTATATCCATACTATGCATTATTCCAATTCCATAGTTAAACGCAAATGCAACACCTTCTTGAACAGCACGAACAAGATGTGCCTGCGTGTGAATGTTAAATTGAAGATTATGAAAGTGCGCTCCAATATCGCGGTTTTCCAGCATTCGCTCCGCGCCGTTGCCGAATGGAAGACATATCATTCCATCAGAACCAAGCGTAACCCCTGAAGAAAGCTCATTGATTCGGGCATACTCCACACTTTGCTGCCCGGTCATACGCCGAATCCAGCTGTTTGCACTTCCTGTTCCATTAATGCACAGGAGGACTCCAATGTGCGGCGCTTGGGTTGTATGATTGACATGAGCGAACGAATTAACACGCGATAAAGGATCGTATTTGAGTGTACCGCTGACACCATAAACGACGCCGGATGTTCCAGCCGTAGCTGCAATCTCACCGGGTTCCATGACATTTAAAGAGAGGGCATTATTTGGCTGGTCACCTGCACGATAAGTTATGGGAGTTCCCTCCGGCAATCCAAGTTCCTGAGAAGCCTGCCTGCTCATGCGGCCTTGCTCGCCCAGTGTCGGCACGAGCGGAGGAACGAGTTCCGCAGGAATACCATAGTGATCAAGTAAAAAAGTTGCAAGAGAATTGGTTTTGAAATTAAAAAGTATACCCTCGGACAGCCCGGAAAGTGTTGTCGATGATTCTCCGGTCAAACGAAGTGCAATGTAATCACCGGGCAGCATGAACTTATCAACTTTCTCGAATATCTTTGGTTCGTTCTCTTTTACCCAGCATAATTTGGAAGCGGTAAAATTTCCGGGCGAGTTCAAGAGAGATGAAAGACATTTTTCGGATCCGATATCTAAAAATGCCTTCTGACCTATCTCAACGGCCCTGCTGTCGCACCAAATGATGGAAGGACGGAGAACCTGCTTCTGTTTATCGACAAGAACAAGGCCATGCATTTGATAGGAAATACCAATGGCAATAATTTGATCTCGCTGTATATGGGAGAATGAAAGAACTTCTGCGGTTGCACTTTTCAAATTCTCCCACCACATATTCGGATCCTGTTCCGCCCAACCGGGTTTAACAGCAGTGATTGGCATTTCGGTTTTAGGGGAGAATGCGCTGGCTTCAAGTTTGCCGGATTCAAGATTTAGAATTGAAACTTTGACGGAAGAACTGCCGATATCAAATCCAAGAGTGTACATAGTATTTATCTCCAGTTAAAAACTTTTTATAAATATCATTGTTTCTTTAAAGACGCCATGCGAGTACTAGAAATCCACTGGTTTTGCTTTGAATGAAAGTATGTGAATAATGCCTTCCATGCATTTACGGCACGTGGTTTTCCTTTTCACAAAGCAGGAACGTATTTCTCTTTTTTTAATATGCAAGCTTCGATTGGGAAAAGCTGTTACGAGAAACTTTATACTAAAAAGAATTTTAGAATTCAATATGAATACTGAAGGAGGAGAGTATTTTCGATTTAGCCTCCTATCAAGCAACAGATTGATTCTTTTCAGAATCAATCTGTCAAATGATAAAAATTAGAGAGATCACAATCATATGAATGGGCATTGGCGAATTAACAACAACGCATCCGCAAACGGCCATTGCGCACACTCTACACTCCAAGATATATTAACTGTGGAGATAGGAGTTCAATATATTCTCGAGCATTTCCAGCCTGCCGCTTTTCAATGCAGGAGTACCTTGTTGCAGAACCCATTTCTCTGCATCTTCCAATCCGGCTTTTCCTGACATGATCTGTGCACCAATGCCGGAATGAAAACTGCTGTATCGTTCGTCGATATATTTGCTCAATGCTTTGTCCTGGATAATTTGATTTGCAATAATAAGCCCGCATGCAAATGCATCCATACCGCCGATGTGGGCATAAAACAAGTCCATCGGATCGATCGAGCTGCGCCGGACTTTTGCATCAAAATTCAAACCGCCCGTTCCCAGACCATTCTGTTTCAAGATAATCATCATGGCGAGCGTTGTGCTGTAAATATCTGTCGGAAATTGATCCGTGTCCCAGCCAAGCATCAAATCACCGCGATTTGCATCCACGCTTCCTAATTTACCAGCCGCCGAGGCGACCGCCAGCTCATGCTCAAACGTATGGCCGGCAAGTGTCGCATGATTTGCTTCAATGTTTAATCTAAAATAATCCAACAAATCGCTTTGTTTTAAGAAATATAAAACTGCCGCCGAGTCAGAGTCGTATTGATGCTTCATTGGTTCGGCTGGTTTCGGCTCAATGAGGAATTGCCCTTGAAATCCGATTTTCTTTTTATAATCGACAGCCATATGGAAGAAGCGGGCCATCTGTTCCTGTTCGCGTTTAAGATCTGTATTGAGAAGTGATTCGTACCCCTCACGCCCACCCCAGAATACATAATTCTCTCCGCCAAGTTCTTTTGTGGCGTCCAGTGCATGTTTCACTTGCGCGGCCGCGGTGGCCATGACGTGCGCGTTCGGGTTTGTTCCAGCGCCCTGTGAATAAATTGAATTGCTGAACAAATTTGCCGTACCCCATAATAATTTGACGCCTGTTTCCTTTTGTAAATTTTTAGCATATGCTACCATCGTTTCCAAATTCTTGCACGATTGTGAAAACGTTTCGCCTTCGGGGGCAATATCCCGATCATGAAAACAATAATAATCGATTCCTAATTTCTGAAAAAATTCAAATGCCGCGTCCATGGTCTCTTGAGCGCGCACTAACGGATCAGAGGCATTGTGCCAATCTCTTTTGAAACTGGGGCCGCCAAACATATCCGATCCTGAACCCATCAGCGTGTGCCAATATGCAACAGAAAAGCGGAGATGTTCGCCCATCGTTTTCGTACCGACAGTTTGATTCTTGTCGTAGAATCGAAAGGCGAGAGGATTCTTGGAATCTTTGCCTTCAAACATAATTGTTTTATCGATTTTGGGGAAGAATTTATTTTTCATAGATACTGCTCCTTTTTTATGAGTATTTTATTTTGAATGAAATCTGTTAATCTTTTATCTGGGTAATACAAGCTTCTTCATCTCTATAAAATTATTTGCATTCAATCGGTAGAAATAATTACCGCTCGCAAGTTTACATCCGTTAAATGTCGTTTCGTAACTTCCAACTTGTCGAACACCATCAAACAATGTTTCAAGTTCCTAGCCGAGTAAATTATAAACCTTCAAGGATACGATGAATCGTGTCCTACCGAAGGGATGCGATACCTGATCACTGTCGTCGGATCAAACGGATTAGGATAATTCTGATGTAATTCAATGGAAGGTGGAAGATTTTTGTCTTTACGGCAACTTAAAACTGACCTACTCCCATACAGTGATCCAATATAAACATAGTAAAAAGTACCTTTAAACGAAAGATTCAATTTTATTAAATGGGTTTAAAGATAATTGAACCGATTCAATATTAATATGTTAGATCTACAAAAGCAAGTAAAAAAATATTTATTCCTTTACTGGTACATTAACCAAAAAGTAAGAACCTCTGTGATATTGAATAAAAATGGCGTTGTATGAAAATTTAAATAAGCGAATAAATGAAGGTGCGAAATCATAGAAATAAAGGATGAAAATGAACTTCGTACAGGTCTTATAAAACGTTATCTCTACGCAAACAAGAAACTCCTTTGGATACTTGAATACTACTTTGTATCAATCAGACGAATTTAAAAAAGTACGCTCAATAAATTACAGCCATCGAGATATTTACGAAGTCCTTAATCACAAAAACAATTATCATTGGAATTTGTCGTTTCTCTTTATGAGAACCGAATTCAATACTTGCCCTTCCGATGAAGAAAGTACCTATATCGAAAACCAGTAGCTGAGCTTCATGAGAAAGATATTACTTGGAGAGACATGTTGCAGGCTGTATATTGCTTCACTCACGGAGTCATCGCCGGGTTGATCGTACGCTGTTCGTTCATGCGACCAGACCAGATAGACCTGTGAACCCGGCAAATATTCCCACCGGAAAACCAGATTTGACCGGAACTGCCTGAAGGCGAAATCCGGATTCCCAAATGAATATTCCGGACCATTGTTCCCGTACACTTCATATGTATTGCCGCTTTGTGTTGGGTTGATCAGTGAGAATCTTTCACTGTAATCAGCAGCCCTTGGATTGTTCACCTCTTTAAACATGGAGTATCTGCCAACCGATGAAAACGGGCTGCCATAATATTGTAGAGACAACTCCGGCGTGAGATTACAATCGATTCTGAACGTCACACCCAGTGAGTGCTGAGTGATTCGTGCAAGGATAAACCGCTGACCATTGTTGACGGATCGAGTATCGACGTACTGGAGATTGTCAACATTGGTAGTATAGTTAACGCTGATGGCCACTCTCAGTGTGGTAAGAGGCATGACTGACAGTCCCGGTTGCACATATGAATAACTGCTGTTCTGTTGTGCCGAACCGCCAACATTGTATGTGCAATCAAAGAAAATTCTCTCAGAGGGATCTGTCCGGACGTAATTATTGAAAGACAAAGTACGCGGCACCAGCATTGCATATCCTCCACGCAAGAGACGGGTGTCAAGAGCTTCGGGTGAATAACTCAGGGATGTAGTAAGCGCCCACTTATTCAGAAACTCAAGGTATATATTCGTACTGAGAATGGTCGATAGGTACCTCTTACCGAAATCCCAGTTGCTGGTTTCGTTAAGACCGACCGAGTATGTTCTAAAAATAGAAACCGGTTGGTTCACAAAATAGGATATTGAATTGCTCAGTTTGATGACATCGGCCGTCTGCATAAACCCGAGGTCGTTAAGGTCAAGGCCGGGAGATCGCAAATTGAGTTCCGTAGAATAGCGCCAGAATCCTTTGCTGCCCTTTCCTATCTTGAACTGTCCGCCATAGCCGGAGAGTCGAGTGTGCGTACTGTCAAACTGAATATAATCCAGATCGGGCCGTTGGTAGTAGCGGGCCGGGGCATTTTGAAGCCCGCTGATTGCTCGGGTACTCCCTGTGATCGTGCTCCCGACAAGTTTTGCGTTTATATAAAATTCCTTGTCATTCCATTGATGCAACAGATCAATCCCCCCCGTATATGCATTACGATTCATGAAATTGAGTTGTGGATCGTTGAGGACACGGTTGGTCGCAGTAATGATCCCGCCCAAGACAATATTTCCCTCCTCGAAATCCTGCTGGAGGCGTGCAATCGAATAGCTGGTCAATGGCTCAACAGTGACCTCCCTTTGTGTGCTCGTGCCTCGTACTGTTGCTACCTCCCTGTTCGTGATACTCTGGAGCACTCCAACCGCAAACCCATCCGAAGTTTTCCCGCTTACTTTCAATGCGCTCACGATTGCGGTATTGTCAGGATAATCCATATGCTCGTCGCTGTTCATGTCAGGAGTGAACGTTGGAGCATGACCTATACGTCGGCTGTAGAACATGCTGGCATTGTCGAAATCGAAATTGAAAATGTTTTTCCCTTCCAGGAAGAATGGCCGCTTTTCTTCATAAAAGGTTTCAAATGCTGTAAGGTTCATCACCGATGGATCTGATTCCACCTGCCCGAAATCAGGATTGACAGTCAGGTCAGCTGTGAAGTTGCTCGAGAGGCCAATCTTTGTATCGAGCCCGGCATTTCCCAGCCATGTTCTGCCTTTATCGGCGAAGGGATTATCGGGCTCTGACTTGAATGTCTTTAGTTTTCCGAGTGTGTAAGGCAAAATTTCGATGCGCTGGGATTTCGGCAGCCCCTGGATACCATGGATTTCACCGAAGAGATAAAGGATTCCCGGTCCCTCGGAAGACTGCGGCTCCCAATCGCTTTCTTCCTGCAAACGATCTATCCATCGCCAGAAGTGCATTCCCCATATCTGTTCGTTATCGCCGCTGTAACGAAGCTGGCTCAGAGGAATTTCAAACTCAACAGTCCAGGCTGAGTCCTCCGTGCCGGCCTTCGCGTACCAAACGGCATTCCAGTTTGCATCGGCGTTGGAAGGGTTGGTGAGAATCAGATCAATCTTTTGTCCTGCTGCAGTAACATCAAACTCAAATCCCGTTCTGTGATCGTGATAGCTGTCGAAATTTACGCCCACAATGTCACCGTTAAATTCATCACGCCTACCGCCTTTGCGTATAATTTTATCTGGTTCATTGTCGAATGCGCGGACGGCGACATAAATATTCTTGTCGTCATAGAGGATTTTGAATTGCGTCGCCTGGGAAGGTTTTGCTCCTTCCCTGGGAACCCATTGTGTGAAATCGCCTTCCCACTCGCCGGTCTTCCAGCACTGATCGTCCAGCATTCCATCGATTATGGGTTTTTCGCCAGCGAGCCGAACGGCGGTATATATTCTCGGAGACCTTTTAAGCGCCGCATGGGTCGTGTCGTCCGTAACAGTACGGGCAAAGGTATATGAGTATATGCTGAGGAAGGAACCGATGAATATGAACACAAGAAATCGTTTCAAGACTATTCTTTTCATTGAATTGTTTATGTATTATCGTTTAGAAAATTATTTGTTGCGTTGACGAGATGACTCGGATCCAATAATTTATTTTGTGCATCGTGTTTCTTTGAGACAGTTTTGAAGCATAATGGCCGAATTATCCCCTTCTGTCTTCATAACTGGTTCCATAGTGCAGGTTTTATCAAATTCTCATATAGGTACTATTTTATTAATTGTAATATTTCAGTGCCTGCTAATACGAAAGCACCGACCCCATGAACATCATTGAGCGGTGTTGGTCGGTGGTAATAGTCGTTTATATTATCGCTCACGGCTGTACCGGTACAGACACCTTCGATCTGTCCATCTGCATGGACTTTGGACATCACACCTTCCCATCCACGTTTTGCCTTGGAGGCATAATCCTGGTCTATATACCTTTTATTGATGCTGCGGGCAAGAGCATACGTAAACATCGCGGAACATGAAGTTTCCAGATACGAATCTTCTTTATCCAGCAGCTGATGCCATAATCCATCGGTGCTTTGATAACGTGCAATCCCATCAATGTGCCTTCGAAGCAAAGCGAGAAGCGTATCGCGTCGCGGGTAGTTCTTCGGCAATCGATCTAAGAGATCGACCTGTGCAAGCAGTGCCCATCCATTCGCACGTCCCCAGAAGGCTACTCCCGGCCGATTCACATCCGAATACCAGCAATGACACATCAATCCTTTCTCTTTGTTAAAAAGATATGTATGAAACTTGATGACCTGTTGGATTGCATCATCAAAATAACGATGATCGTTGGTGAGTACGCCCATGCGGGAAAGAAATGAGATACTCATATAAAGATCATCTGCCCAAAGCGTCCATTTGCGAGGAAATGAACGGACAAAGGTGCTGTCCTCCAGCCTGCTCTGCCTATGGAGCATATGTTCTGCAGATTGATTGATGTAATTCCGATATCGTTCCTGCCGGTTATTCCGATATACTTCTATCAGACTTGCGCCCATCGCACCGCAATCATCCAATTCTTCCATAATAAAAAATTGTCCAAAAGGATAATTCCATTTCCCTTCACCGTTGTATTGTTTCTTGAAGTACCGGTAATTATCGAAACTAAAGGCAATCATAGTACCGGCAAATTCTGCATATGCCGGTTCTTGAAGCACCTCTCCTAATTTCATCATCGCGATATTGAGTACGCCATTCCAATAACGCCATTCCGTATATTGGCTTTCTTGCTGCAATGTTGCGTTGAATGGAGCATCTTCAGCAGATTTATACTGCTTGCCCGATTTCTTCTCGACAAATTGAAAGGTAGCATCTTTGATTACTGCGTTGGCAACCAAGCGTAGCTTTTCTTTCGTCTGTGCATTGTTCTGTGATGCAGCGGGCATGCTTAGCCGCAAGAGACCTAAGAGAAAAAGAAGACGAGGAGAAAACCTTATCCTATACATCATAATTGTTTATTATCAATTTTATCAACATTGTACTAAATAATCCATTTTGAGCTTGCAATGATATCCGTCATCAATTTCTTTGACAAGGAATAAGTAACAAAATAATTAGGTAACCTCATATTAGTTATGTAAATTTATTGCAATTATTTTTGAACAGTACTTCACAGCGAACATTCTTCTTACATTGAAATAAAAGCCGGTGCGAACAGCCTTTACACAGAAACATTATTGATATGAAGAATATTAAGGAAATCGCTGCACAACTGCACATCTTCGAGGATGATCTCATTCTCTACGGCAATTACGAGAATATTCTTGCCTTCGCCATACTCCCGGCAGTGGCAATAAATAAATTTACAACCGACACGGATATAATTCGGCATTGACTTTTTTATTACAAAGAAGGATTATTTGTCATGAGCATTGCAGGACTTACCATTATCGGCGAATCGATAAACGATTCTATTCCCTCGACTCATGAGCTTTTTGAAAAGAATGATATCGCCGGTATCGTCGCGTTGGCAAAATTTCAAGCAGAAAGCGGCGCTGCCTACATCGATGTAAATATAGGCTTACGTTCTCCGGGATTCATGGCGGATATTGTTAAAAAAATTCAGGACCATGTTTCACTACCTCTGTCGATCGATACTCCGGATCCTGAGATTGCCGCAGCGGGACTTGAAGCGTACAATCCGGAGCGCGCTGAAAAACGGAAACCGATTCTGAATTCAATTTCCCAGGCACGGCTGCAAATGTTCGACATCTATAAAAAACAGCCGTTTATTCCAATCTTGCTGGTTACCGAGGGTTCGGAAAACAGCGGCGATATAAAAATGAACAAAACCGCCGAAGAAACCTACGCAACCGCAAAAGTTATGATGAATATTGCACGTGAACGGATGAACAATGTAACGAACAGCGAGCTCATCCTTGACCCGGGTATCATGCCCATCGGAAGCGATTCGGAAGGAAATTTTAAACGGCTGATCAATGCAATCAGGTTTATTCATCAAGATGCCGACCTTCAGAATGTGAATATGTCGGTTGGATTGAGCAATTTTACCGTTATGCTGCCGTCAAAATGTGCCGACGGCTCACCTGTAAAAGGTCCGCTCGAAAGCGCCTTTTTAACAATGGCCATGCCCATGGGATTTAACACCATTATCGGTTCGGTGAAAAGAAAATATTCACTTCTCGCAGCCGATCATCCAGCAATGCAGTGCTTACAAGACGTGCTGAAATTAGAGGGGTATGATATCATCATGAGAGTCATGAGCTTTTATTCATAAGATTTCTATTTTGAAAGTGGTTCATTGAATGTCATTCGAATTTATTACATATGATAAACCTCCGATATCACCGCGTGAACGGAAAATATCCCGCGTCATGCTTTTCTTTGAAGACGTAGTCAAAGTCCCTTTCTTCGGTTGTCAGCACTGCGGTGAATGTATATTATCCTCTACCGGTTTTATCTGCAGCCAGAGATGTCCGAAACGCATGCGTAACGGTCCTTGCGGCGGGACCGGCGAAGGGGGATCGTGCGAGGTATCTCCTGAAAGAAAATGCGTATGGTACCGAATCTATTATCGCTCGAAATTGTTGAACCGTATGAGCCTGTTAATTCCGATAAAAAAAATACACAATTGGAATTTAGAAGGCACATCCGCATGGTTAAATGTATTCAAGAAACGAATTGAAGCGCCGATATGGTTTGTACGGCATGATCAACAAAAGGTGAAGGACCTCATTTCCGGTGACCCTCAAAGAAAAAATTGATTCGAATACATTCATTGTCTGCGGCGAGATAGGTCCGCCTAAAAGCTGCGACGGTAACATTCTTCGGGAAAAGTCGAAGTACTTCAAAGGTGTTGTCGATGCTGTGAACATCACCGACAATCAAACAGCAGTCGTTCGCCTCTCGAGCATTGCTTCAGCAAAAATTTTACTGGAGGAGGGTGTTGAACCGATTATGCAGATGACATGCCGCGACCGCAACAGGATTGCCATGCAGAGTGATTTGTTAGGCGCCGCTGCATTGGGTATTCGCAATGTGCTTTGTTTAACCGGCGATCACCAGAAATTTGGCGATCAACCCGAAGCGAAGGGTGTGTTCGATCTGGATTCGACCCAGCTGATTTCTACGGTGGCGAGAATGAACAGCGGTTTTTTGCTTTCCAATCAGGAGATGAAAAAGGCGCCCGAATTTCTTATCGGCGCTGCAGCAAATCCGTTTGCCGAACCGTTTGAAATGCGGGTGATTCGTTTGTATAAAAAAATAGAGGCGGGTGCGCGCTTCATACAAACTCAGCCGGTATTTCATTTGGAGATTTTTACCCGCTGGATGGAAAAGATCGTCGAGATGGGACTGCATGAGAAATGCGCGATTCTTCCCGGCATCATGCCGGTGAAATCAGAAAAAGCTTTGCTCTATATGAAGCAGGAAGTTCCCGGCGTTAAAATAAGCGACGAGTATATCGACCGTATGAAACATGCACGCGACCCCAAAGAAGAAGGGATAAAAATTGCAGTTGAAATGATTACGATCCTTCGGAAAATAAAAGGAATACGCGGCATCCATCTCATGCCTGTGCTGTGGGAAAGTATCACACCGATCATCGTACAAGAAGCAGGTTTAGGCAAACCAGGCTCACCATTACCATGAAGCAGATCCTGAGAGACCCGTTCGGAAAAATGAAAATCGATTCGTATCGTCTCGAGTACTAATGTCTTGGCATCATTCCTTTGTTCATTCCATGAGATCATAAACGAAGAACTCCGTATTTTCAATCCATTCGCTTGACAAAGATATCACCGGCAAATTGATGCAATTGAAAACCATCCACCTTGCCTGTCTTGTCCTTCTCAAAATGGATAAAGAGATATTGGCCTTTGATAAAAAAGTCTTCTTCGGTCTCAGCGTATGCCGTAATATTTGTATTGTCAGGTCCTATAGCGACAAGGCGGTCATTTTCTTTTACTAACTTAATTTTCAATTGAGGATTGATTTCGTACGTCCCGACATATTGGTTTAAAACGGCAGGATTCACATTTATGGTTTTGCGGGTAAACACATACTGCAGTCCCCTATTATATCCTTCAGGTTTTGTTCCTGCATGTCCGGATCCCTGTATTACCGTTGCTTCCAATTCCAGACCTTTCATTTGGTAGCCTTTAAGAGCTGCAGCCAAACGTTCAAATCCGGAAACATCCTCATATTCACCGACCGACATATATATCGTGACAGGATGTGATAAGGTTGTTTTTGAGAATTTCTCTGCATACTTGTTCAAAGAGCCGTTATCCCATGCCCAAGCCGGACTTGTCAAGACATATCGATTAAATAATTCGGATTCTCGAAAAAGAGCATAGAGTGTAAACAAACCGCCGAACGAACTTCCTATCAATGTACGTTCATTGTTCTTCGTCCGATATTTTGATTCAATAAAAGGGATTGCTTCCTTTTTAATGAACGAGAGGAATTTTTCACCATTGCCAAATTGAGATGGCTGGCCGGCATCAGTCGGTGTCAGATCAAAGGAACGCCGTTTGTCGTAATCAGGATTTGCACCACCCCAGGTAATTCCAACCGTAATAGCACGCGGTACAAATCCGTCATAATATTGATCCCCGTAGATAGCGTTCATTAATGCAAAATCCCATTGGCCATCCAGTACATAAATAACCGGAAAGGTTTTACTCGTGTCACTATAATGCTGAGGCAGGCTTATATAGAAAACGTATTCCTGTCCCGTGATAGAAGAATTTATTTTTAGAAGCTGTGTACCGCCAAGTTCAACCTGCGGGGGTTGCTTCAATAATTGACTATCAGGAACCTGGGCATTATTGATGCTTAATGAAATGAGGAGAACAAGTAAAAGCAACCCGATAACTCTGTTTACCTTCATGGTTCGCAACGGAAGCAGTTTTTCCATAACTCTATTTCTCCTAAAATAATAAATGAACAATGCAAATCTTGAGGGTCATATCTAATTCCGATATATAAATATCACTACTTTAATAAATGCTATGATATTTTCCGAGCTGACTGCAGGCGGCATTCCTCCTCCACAGGAAAAAATAACCTTCGATTTATCCTGTAATGAATTGACAAGTTTCAGCGTTGTTTCCGTTACGCTGGCTGCATCGCCGCTCGCTAACACATCTCTGGGAGGAATGTTACCAACTAATGTTACTCTATTCCGAGTCAAATGTTTCAGTTCATTCAAAGAAATATCAAAACCCATATTGAAAAGATTTACTCCTATTTCCGCAGCAGAGGCGAAAAGACCTTGCTAGGGGATGGTCTTTTCTATCTCAAATTGATGTTTCTGGTTTTAAATTTTTAACTTTGGGATTTAAACTTGGAGCGTTTCGCTTGAGCGACGCGGATCGCCCCGTACGTGCAATCCTTCATACCGCATGAATCGCAGGTATAATCAGTTCTTGTAACTGTTTTCCCAACACCGATAATCCCGCTGACAGATTTAATCGGCACCATGAATGCGGATTCTGTCAGAGTAATTCCACAAAAATTAACCGGAAAGAATGAAAATAGCAGGTGTTGTTCGGACACAGACCAATCACAATAACCAGGACTGTACCTGTTGGTAATTTTTAGTCCTTGCATCTGCATCTTCTTCCCTATATGATCATGGAGCACATCGGTTGTTTGCTCTTCAGTTATTGATGCTACAGTATCAACTACGTAGCCAACCGCGGCATCACCTTGAACAAACAATTTCTTAGCCCAGGTTTCCATGGCCGGACCGATCGTACAAACAAATAATGCCGCCTTTTCGGATTTCCTGAGCTGGCTGGAAACAATATTTTGTAATTTGAAAAATTTGCCGCCGATACAAAGTCCATCATTTCGTTCTTCCGGCTTTTTAACATCGAGGAGACGAAAGCCCGCCTGTATTTCACAGTACTTTGGCAGCCAGGAAAGTATATCATCGATCATCTCATCAAAATGTTGCGGGATTTTGACTTTCCTATATCCAAGGGAGGAAATGATTTCATTTTTATTTATACTCAAATCCTTGAACTTGATTTTGACTTCAAAAGTGTCTTTTTCTCGTTCGACTTGAGGAATGACAATTTCCATCAGTGAACTCTGATCGCATGAACTAATTTCTGGATATGTGCCGGTGTAGTACCGCAGCAGCCGCCAATAATATTCGCTCCGCTTTTTATCAAATCATTGATTTTTGCGGCCATCATCTCCGGAGTTTCCGGAAACACTGTCTTCCCATCTTGAAAGACAGGTTTTCCGGCGTTGGCATGGACAAGGATGGGAGTTAGCGGATCGATACTTCTGATTTCCTTCACGATATCAATCATTTGATCGAAGCCATTTCCGCAATTCGTCCCTAGAACAGAAGCACCGGCTTCTTTTACCGCTTGTACCATTTCAGCAGGCGAAACACCCATCATCGTACGGAACTCACCGTTGATCGTTTTCTCAAACGTAAAGGTACATGCCACTTCCAGCCCGCTCGATTCACGGGCTGCACGAATTGCGAGACACGCTTCATCGAGAGCGGACATCGTTTCGATGCAAAGAGCATCAACTCCGCCTTTTTTGAGTGCTCCTGCTTGAACACAAAATCCGTCGTAGAGCGTTTCTTCAGAAACCTCTCCCATCATTAACATCACACCCGTAGGACCGATTGACCCAAGCACAAGATGATCTGTACCCGCCGCTTCTCTCGAAATTGCGGCTGCAGTTTCGTTTAATTCAGCGGTACGATCCTGCAATCCGTAATGTTCCAATTTAGCAGGACTGCCGCCAAAACTGTTGGTGAGAATGATATCAGCGCCGGCATCGATGTAACTTTTTGCTATAGCAAACACATCATCACGATGAGTACTATTCCACAATTCCGGACATTCTCCCGGCTGTAAACCGCGTTCGTGCAGGAATGTGCCCCACGCACCATCAGAAATGAGGATTTTTTTATTTTTAAGTGCAGTAAGAAGTGAATTCATTTTTCTCCCTTATCGATTGTTCGTGACTTCTTGATCGTTCGAGGTCAGATTTATTTTCCACTTTTCATTCAGGCAGCACTGATATTATCGAGAAAGACCACCGCACCTTGCGGATCATGAGAATATCCGTCAGCACCCATTGTTAACGCAGCATCCATGGTCAGGGGTGCGCCTCCGACAATAATTTTCGTTGCTGGAAATTGTGTTTTAATTTCCTGAACGGTTTTCGACATGTTGACCATCGTTGTTGTCAATAACGTACTTAATCCGACAATACACCCCGGGCTATTTTTGACTGCTTCTAAAAATTTTGCTGGTTTGACATCGACACCCAAATCGACAACTTCCCAGCCATTTCCTTCTACGACCATCCTGACAAGATTTTTTCCAATATCATGCAAATC
>Ga0182011_10001061_pt1 | contig 24048 bp, 20 predicted proteins | sample 711E1DmetaG_FD_120481 | JGI IMG/M metagenome (GOLD analysis project Ga0182011, IMG submission 120481) | Permafrost microbial communities from Stordalen Mire, Sweden - 711E1D metaG | ecosystem: Environmental > Terrestrial > Soil > Wetlands > Permafrost | place: Sweden: Stordalen | collected...
CCGTGACAATGAGGGCCGGAGTCTTGAGACGGGCCAGACGGGGAAAATCCCCGAAAAACGTCAGCCCGTACACCGTGGTGAGCCCTGCATACAACACGGGGATCAGGATAAGGAGGAACAGGACTTCTGGCTGAAGATTCATCGGTCGCACGCCTTCATTCGGGTATGGGCGGTGAAAATATAAGGATTTTCCACGAGAAACTAAACCTCCGGGTTGCTCCAGAACCCGACGATTGGTATCTTGGACCCATGGAGATTGAAACCACGTTTGTCTGCGCTTTCTGCTTCCAGGTCAACGACACGCTCGTCGACGTCTCGGCGGGGCGGCGGCAGGAGTACACGGAGGATTGCCACGTCTGCTGCCGGCCGAATTTTCTGCACGTGACGATCGACCCGTCGCTGGAGGAAGCCAGCGTCGAGGCCACCCCGGCATAGCGGGGGACCACTGGACCTTTTTGAACGACCCCGGAATCTCACATATGAGCGGCGCAGAAATCAGGAAGCTCACCGAGAATGGCGTGATCGCCGCCGCCCGCACGGGCGATATGCGGGCGTTCAGCGAGCTCGTCCGGCGGTACGAACAGACCGTCTACCGGTACTCGTTCAAGCTCTGCCGCGACCGGGAGAAGGCCGAAGAGACGTTTCAGGACACGTTTATCAACGTGTACAGGAAGCTCGGCACGTTCGACGGAAGGTCCCGTTTCTCCACCTGGCTCTATGCCATCGTGACAAACAACTGCCTGATGAGGCACCGGAGGCGGAAGATCCGGGAGATCGAAGAGTCGCTGGAGGCCCTGGAGTCTCCTGCGACGTCGGCAGACGGGAAGTTCGCGCATGACATTGCCCGCTGGGATGAGACGCCGGCGGATATTGTCATGGACAAGGAACTCCGCGCCGAGATTGAGAAGGCGATCGGGAAGCTCCCCCCCGACTACAGGATCGTCTTCACGCTGAGGGACATGGAGGGGAAATCGACGGAAGAAACAGCGAGAATCGCCGGGATATCGAAGGAGGCCGCAAAATCGCGCCTCCGCCGTGCACGTGCCTTCCTGCGGGATCAGCTCTCCCCGTACATGGCACGCCCGGTGAGGAGGAGGGCCGATAAATGAAATGTACTGACGTGTATCTCCACATATGCGACAATCTCGACCAGAGGCTCGGAACCCGCCGCTGCCGCGAGATCAGGGCGCACCTCAGACTCTGCAGCAACTGCAGTGCCTACCTGGCGTCACTGAAACGCACGGTCATCCTGTTCCGCTCCGTCCCTGCGCCGCGTCTCCCGCGCGCGGCGCATGACCGCCTGATCAGAGCCCTCCGGAAGAACGGATGTTTCCCCCGACCAGGCGGCCGTCCTCACACACGGACCGTGCGCAGGCGGAAGTAACAGCCCTCCGGCTCACACGCCTTCATTTGTCTTCCTTCGTTCAGGAGCCCCCCCCCCGAGACGGCTCTTCCGGTATCCGTATGCAAAGTATATCACCATGCCGATAACGAGCCACACCCCGAACCTCACCCATGTGACTCCGGGGAGTCCCATCATCAGATAAACACAGGAGAGTATCCCCAGGACCGGGACGAGGGGGACGAAGGGGGTCCGGAACGCCCGCTTCCTCCCGGGCTCTCTGTGCCGGAGGACGATCACTCCCGCGCAGACAAGTATGAACGCAAAAAGGGTCCCGATGTTGGTCAGCTCGACGATCTCATTGATATTGGCGACGGCCGAGACCGCGGCGACAACGACTCCCGTCCAGATCGTTGTGACGTGCGGAGTACGGTATTTCGGATGGACGCTCGCGAAGTGCCGGGGAAGAAGCCCGTCCCGCGACATGGAAAAGAATATCCTGGGCTGGCCGTACTGGAACACGAGGAGCACGGCACTCATCGAGACGACGGCGCCGAACGCGACGATCCCCGCGGAGACATCCGCGCCGACGTACGCGAACGCCGCCGCCAGCGGATCGGCGACCCCGAGGTGGTTCCAGGGTACCATCCCGGTCAGGACCAGCGCGACAGCGACGTAGATGACCGTGCAGACCAGGAGCGACCCGATGATGCCGATCGGCAGGTCTCTTGACGGCTTCTTACATTCCTCCGCCGCCGTCGATATCGCGTCAAACCCGATATACGCGAAAAAGATCAGGCTTGCCCCCACCCAGACTCCGTGGAAGCCGTTCGGCATGAAGGGACTCCAGTTCGCAGGTTTCACGAACTTCGCGCCGGAATAGATGAAAAAGCAGAGTATGACAAGCTTGATGGCGACCATCACGTTGTTCGCGCGGGCGGATTCCTTTACCCCGACGACAAGCAGCCAGGTAATGAGCATGACAATCAAAACCGCAAGCGCGTTGAATATCAGAGGGATCCCCGCCACGACCGGATGCGAGATCCACGCGTCATGTGCCAGGACGACGGCAGGATCGGTCTGGCCGGACTGTATAACGGCGTCCGCCGCCTGCCGGGCCGAGCGGTAATCCACCGCCAGCCACGCGGGGATATGGAATCCGAGACCGACGCAGAGCTGGTGAAAGTAGGCCGCCCATGCGATGGCGACCGCGACATTCCCCACCGCGTATTCGATAATGAGATCCCACCCGATGACCCAGGCCACCAGCTCGCCGAGGGTCGCGTACGAGTACGTATAGGCGCTTCCCGAAATCGGGACGAGCGAAGCGAATTCCGCATAGCAGAGTCCGCAGAAAGCACAGGCCACCGCGGTCAGTATGAACGAGAGCACGATCGCGGGTCCCGCACCTGCGCGCATCGCATCCCCTGCAACCGCGGTCCCGATCGTCGCAAAAATCCCCGACCCGATGATCGCTCCGATGCCGAGCATGATCACATCAAACGCCCCGAGGGCCCGCTTCAGCTGCCGGTCGGGCTCTTCGGCCTCCCTCAGTATCGCATCAAGATCTTTCGTACGGAACAGAGGATGGGGCATAGGGTCCTCAAGCGTGGGAAGGGTATTGGGTCAACGACGCGCTGCGTACGGGAGCCTGCGAATCACTGCGGACTGGATTTCGGCGACGAGGGACCCGCACTGCACCTGAGATATTCCCGGCAGATCCTTTTCATCGCCGTGTTTGCGGAGTTAAACGCCCAGATGATCGACCCCCCCTTTGTGCCTGCACTCAGATCGCCGATGAGAAACATCCCCCTGACGTTGGTCTCATGCGCCTCCTGCACGTACGGCTCCTCGCCGTCGAATTCGATGCCGATCGTCTTCAGGAAATTGCGCGGCGTCGTGCCGCCAAGGGCGTACAGGACATAGTCGTATATCCTCGTCCCCAATCCGGGCTCCCCGAAAACCACCCCGGGCTTCCCCGATGCATCCGTCAGTGCAGTGACGTTCGACCCGGACAGGATCTCGACCTGCCGGCGCTCCGCCAGCGCGAGGATGCTCTCGCGGTTGATATCGTTCATCCTCGAAAAATCGAGGCGGCGGTAGCTGAGCGTGATCCGGTTCCCCTTTTGCACGAGGTACTGGCAGTATTCCGACGCGGAATCTCCGCCGCCGACGACGAGGACGTCCGCGCCGGCGACATCCGTCGTCGTCACATCGAAGAGTATCCTGTCTTTGAGCGGCAGGGGGATCCTGTATCCCGGCTTGTTCGGTTTCCCCAGTATGCCGATTGCGATCACCACCACCGTGGCGTCATACGATCCCCTGTCCGTCGTGATCGTGAATCTCTGTTCCTCAGCCTCCCTGTGGATCTTGAAAACCGTCTCTTCGTAATGGACGGTGATGGAGTTTTCCCTTATCGTCCGGTCCAGATAGGAGATCGTTTCATGCTTGGATGAATCGACGAGACACATCACCCCCGTACAGGCGGCTTCGAACCCCTTGTAGTTCGCCGTCACAAGTTTGTTGTCGGGGTAGTATTTCTTTATCGAGAAGGAGTGCTCGTGCGCCTTCTCCAGAATGAGTATGTTGCCGGGACTGATGCCGGCGGCGCAGGCTTCGGATGCCATGCTTATCCCCGCCGGACCCGCGCCGATCACAATCATGTCGTACATGGAACAGATCCGGTCCGTACCTGGAGCAATTATTGAACTGTTAATTTAGAAGGAAACAGGAGAACTCCAAACGAAGAAACGCACCCCCCGGTCGGGGCGGACCGGGAGAGAGGAGGAAAAGCGGCATTGGTTACATCGGTTGACCCACCCAGGCGTACGAAGTTTTCTCGAATTGGACCGCCCCCTTCACAGTACGGTGGTCGCCGGCATGCATGGGAGACACACTTGTTCCTTCCCGGCGGTCGAATGCAAACACGACATTCATCCCCTGGTCCGGAGAACTGACGCATTCGACCGACCCCTCGAACGTCATCAGGTATACCCGCACACCGGAGAGGATATACTCTTTCCCCCCTGTCTGTCTGAAACCCGTGAGTTTCATATTCCCCTGCGAATTGTCCTGTACGAGCTTCGCGACGACCTTCTCCCCGTCCGATGCGGAGGGCTCTGCGAGATATAATTTCGAGAATACGATCACTCCGAAAAGCGCGACGACGATTGCGATTGTTCTCATGCTTTCCCCGGTTTCAGTTTGCCTCTCTTTTTTAAGCCGGCCCCGTTCTCCCTACGCAGGCTCATCATTTGACCGAATTTGACACAAAACCTGTACCACTCCCGGATCAAAAATGAACCGCTTAAAAAAAGAGAGGTTCGCACATTATGCCGATCATGCCCCTTCTGATCAGGGCAGAATTACACCGGATATCCGGAATTGAGTGTAGATTCTACAAGCCCTTGATACACCGGCTCTCTCGTCCATCCTCCGGGTATCCCGGCATGTTCCAGGAGATATGTGTTGATCTCCGGTGGGCTGCAGACAATTCAATGGTGGGAGTAAGTCAGGGAAGGACGCTCGGATAAAACGCGAAGCGGATCCCTCCTCCGAGAAGGCGTGCAGTGAAAGGTTCAAAGCCGGCAGCCTGGTACGCTTCCCCCGTCGGGTCGTGGAACCTTATAATGGTGTACTGGGCCCCGGCCCGGATGGAAAAATACCGTGCGAGTTCCCACGCGACGCCGGCTTCAAAGTGCGGCCCCCCCCCGTTGTACCCTTTCCCCCCCGCCAGTGTGTAGAGACCGTAGCCGAGGGTTCCATACGGCCGCACGATGGAGACGGACGTGAGGAAGACCGTCCCCTCCAGCGAGGCCCCTCCCACGGGGAGCCAGCCATCCAGCGGCTTCACAGAACCGGGAGGTATGCTCTCTCTTCCCGTATAGACATGAATCGCCATCTGAAACAGAGGGGAGAAGTTCAGACCGAATCCGAGAGAGACTGTGTACCCCCCGTCGGCGTAGGAGCTGAGCGAGGAAAAATGCGGTGCACACTGTATGTCGAACATGAGTCCGAAGTGCCGGGAGGAATCCGGGACGGCGGGCCCATCAAAGGGGGACTGCGCCGGGGAGAGCCCGGGGGTGGAAAGGAAGAAGAGCACGGCAAGGACCTGGCGCAGTGTCGTCTCCCTCATGGATAAAAGATCCCGAACACGACCCGTTTCCCGTCAAGCCTGATGCCGGGAGCCGGAAGATGATAGAAATCCACGACCGTGAGAACCGCATGGAGGAAGCTGCTCCCCGTCTCGATCCTGGAGAAATTGTAGTCAAGCGCGATCGTGGCCTGACGCCGGCCCCCCCCCGACTCATCCAGGTCCCGTGCCCCGACGCCAAAGGCAAGTCCAAGCCATGGGGGAATGGCATCCGAGAGCCGGTTCCCCATCAAGAAGTGGGGGTCCATGGAGAGCCACACCGTCGTCCCCTGGTAATCGTCGAGGAACGCTTTTCCCTGTCCCGCCTTCAGCTCACTCCTGTACCCCGTGCTCGGCCAGTAGCTGTATTTCAACGTGAAGTTCCTGAGGACAGGGAATGTCCACTGGGCGAGAGGTATCGTGGCGCCGATCATGTTGAAGAACGCGTCCCCGGGACTGAACCCGTACACCCTGTGGAATCCGTCTTCGACCTCGACATAGAGCTGGTAGGACAAACCGAGCACAGACCCGTAAAACGTGCTCGTGTGCTCGCTGAATCCGCTCCACTCCAGCGAATACCTGAACACCCGTGAGAGGAGGTACCCGGCGTACATATGCCCGAGCTTGTCGACGTTCAGCGCGTAGGTCCAGTCGTTCTCAAAACGGAAAGGAGCCCGGGGCCCCTGCCACCATGCGTTCTGCTGGTAAATGTGGACGGGAATCACAGTCCCGAGCGTGAGCCCTGAGACAACTGCGAGCCTGACAGGTTTCACGTCAGAAGTGTCCTGAGCGGACACGCGCTCGCAGGGGCGGAGAAGGGTGACAAGCAGGAGGAGGGGGGGAACGGCCGCATGGCGACGATGGCTCCAGGATCGGACGGGCGGGGAGGAGAGAAAAGAAGGGCGAGTCATGGCCGATCAATGTAACATTTCAGGACACGCCAGTCAATACTGATGACGGGAGCGCTGAGCACACATATGTCTCTTAACTCGGTGATGACGCTTTTCATTTGAAGAAATTACCTCTGCGACCGGCCGTGCGGCGGGAGGGGAAATCGCTCCTCCCGTTCTCGTCCGCCGTAAGATGTTTAAGCGAACGATGGTGCGGTCGGCATGCCATGAGGCACTCCGGCGCCCGCCCGGGGCATGGGATTTGAAAGGATGGGACGTAGAGAATCCAGAGGAGCGAAGCATGATGAAAAATCGAATCAGGCAGCATACCAAAAGAGCGGCAGGAACGATCTGTGTGCTCGCCCTCGCGGGATTCTCGTTCGACTGCGTCAACAAGCCACTTGCGCCGGTCGCACCGACATGGGCGACACAGATGACCGCTCCCGTTTCAATGAAGTCGTACACACTGGCCGATCTCGTCAGCAAGGATTCCAGTCTCCTCGGGATCACGCCCGGGGGAACGCAGATCGTGTACAACACCACGTTTCAGGCGGACCCCACGTTCGTCGGAAACCTCGTCAGCCTCTCATCGTTCACAAGCGCGTCGCAGGTCCAGCTCGGCGTCTTCTCCGTCAACGACGTGTCCTATGCGCTCCCGGTCACTTTCCCGGCGTGGTTTCCCAGGGGGACGACGACGCCGATACCCCAGGCGACAATTGCATTCGACCTCCTGCAGGGATCGCTCCCCGGCCTCGACTCGGTGAGCTTCCAGAGCGGAATTGCCGAACTGCACGTGCGCAACAATCTTCCGGTCCCGGTGACCGTCCAGAACCCGATCACGCTCAGGGACGCAAGCGGCAACCTGTGCGGGACGTTTGATTTCAGCGGGAAGGGGCCGATAGCGCCGGGGACCGAATTGGTCGCGACGATGGACCTGGCAGGCGTATTCCTGACGCACACGATATCGCTCGCGGGAGTTACGCTCTCCGAGCCGGGAACCGCAGTCCCTCTCCCCGTCCCTGCCGACAGTCTGGTGGTGGCGAGAATCGTCGCAAGGAATCTGGTCGTGCGAACTGCCGTCGTCACGACGCTCCCCCCGCAGATCGCGGTGAACAACGTCACCAGGGCGCTTGCGCTCAAAGATTCGAACCTGGTGAAGGAGCTCTACGTGAAATCCGGGAGGATCACGATTCACTTCCAGAGCGGTCTCCCGGTGGACGCATCGTTCCGCTACAGCATCGGGGAGCTTCTGACCCCCGCGGGCTCCGTCTACACGGATAATGTCTCTCTTCCCGCCAGGGGGAGTTTCGACCGGACGATAGATCTCGCGATGTACAGGCTCCATTCGTCCGATGGCAGCTACATCGCCGCGCTCGACGTGACGGGGAGCGTTGCACTCACACCGGCGGGGGGAGGGGCCCCGGTCAGGATCCAGGAAAGCGACAATATCTCTTTTGCCCTGACCGCGACGTCGATCGTGGCAGACAGCGTGGTGGGGGTGACGAAGCCCACCTGGGTCAATGTCAATACCGTCCTCCCGCTCAACCTTGGCGATCTGACAAAGAAGTTCAAGGGGCAGGTCAACATCCCGGCCGCGACACTGAGGCTGCTCCCGCAATCCACCATACGGTTCCCGCTCCAGCTCGATCTGAAGCTCCAGGCGGAGGGGAATCACGGCCAGCTCCTGTCGGAGCTCAACGTCCCCCCGACCACAACAAGCGGGGCGATGCTGCCGATCGATTTTGTCCCGGGAGAGGTCGGGAGATTCCTCTCTTCGATCAGCGGCCAGCTCCCCGATTCGCTCCGCGTACGGGGAGCAGTCCTCGTCAACCCGCAGTACGATATTTCGACGCCGCAGTCTGTCGGGAAGGGGAGCTGGTTCGGCGGCAAGGTGCAGGTGTCATTCCCCCTCCTGGTATCTCTTACCGGGGGAGAGTTCGCCGACACCGCGTCGATCGGAGATACATCGGGTGCCGGCCAGGGACATACGCTTGCCGACGCGAAGACCGCGGGTCAGATCAACAGCATAAAGCTCCACGTCGTGGTCGACAATGCCATACCTCTCCAGGTTGCGCTGAAGCTGCACCTTCTTGACCGTGCGAAGCGATTGCTCCTCGACCTTCCGCAGACCGCGGGGGACTCGATAACGATTCCCGCGCCTGCTGTCCTCGGTGGAATCGTGCAGTCTCCGTCGCATGCGGAGAGAATCATACAGCTCGCCGGCACCGAGGTCCAGCAGTTCAACAACGCTTCTTCCGTCGCCTATGTTCTGGGAGTCTCGACCGCGGGGGCCGACCCGGTGAGCTTCGAATCGACCCAGGCGATACGGATCAGGGTCTGGGCGGAATTCTCGTATCAGGTGAACAAATGAACTTCTCTCCTTTGAAGGGGATACTCCCCCTCGCTCTCCTGATCTCCTGGCTGCCCGGGGCGACGCGGGCCGGCGACCAGACGGACATCCGCGGACTCGGCATGGCAAGGAGTTCGGTCGCCGCCTCGCGCGGCCTCGACGCCGTCGGCATCAATCCTGCAAACCTCGCGCTGCCGGACGACGGGACCGTGACGATCAGCCTGGTGCCGATCGGCGTCGGCGTCGGAAGCGATTTCATGACCTACGGGCTGTATAACAAATTCTTTACGGGAGTGGATTCACCGACCGGCAGGGTCGCGAGGAATCTCTCGGAGGCGGACAAGCAGGAGTTGCTGAACGCGTTCCCGGGGGGGACCGGAAGGATCGGCGCCGATGCGGAGGTCCGCCCCGTCGGGCTGGCGCTCCGTTTCGGAGGATTCGCGACATTTGCGTTCACGGCGACAGAACGCGTGGCGGCGAGTGCGACGATTCCATCGGCGTACGCGAGATTTCTCCTCGAAGGAGTGACACCCGGATCTGCATACGACTTCAGCGGCGCCGCGGGATCGGCCGCCTGGACGCGTGAGTACGCTCTCTCCGCCGGATTCGCTCTCCCCGACGTCCCCGTGTTCAGGAGCTGGTCGGCGGGTCTCTCCGTAAAACTGGTCCACGGGTTCGCCTACGCGGCGGTCACGCGCGACGACACCTGGCTCTCGGCGGGGAGCAACGGCGTGCTTGATGCGAATGTCGACATGGCGGGCGTGACTTCGCAATCCGATTTCAGAGGTTCCCCTTTCCCATCTCCCGCGGGGAGCGGGATCGGCGTGGACCTCGGACTCTCCGCCGAGCTGAATGAATTCCTTATGGCAGCCATCAGCGTCACTGATATCGGCTCGCTCCGCTGGGACGGGGACGTCAGGCAGGTGTACGGACTGGGACGGATGCACCTCGATGATCCGATGAACGGCGCCCAGCGGGATTCGCTCGAGCATGCAGTCACGGGGAAAACGGCGCCGGGCGGGCCGTTCACCACGGCGCTCCCGACGACGCTCCGGATGGGCGTTCAGGTCGAGCTGGAAAAAATCAAGTGGGTGAAGAAAATACTCTACGGCGAGATGACGGCCGCATGCGACTTCAGCCAGGGGTTCTCGGATTTCCCGGGCTCGAGCAGGGTGGGGCGCCTCTCGCTCGGGCTGGAATACCGCCCGTGGCAATTCCTCCCGATCAGGACGGGTGTCGGTTTCGGGGGCGAGGACCATTTCAATTTCGCCCTCGGGTTCGGACTGAAGATCTGGGCGGTCCAGCTCGACATCGCTTCCGACAATATCGGCTGGCTTCTCTCCCACGACTCGTTCTCACGCGGATCGCTGGGTGTGGCGCTCACGCTGAAGCTGTAGACCCTGTCTCCCACACCGGCCGCGCATTCAATGTCGATCCGCATTTGATTTTGGCGCAGAGCTCACCTATCTTGAGTTCATGCTCTTTCACAAGGCGTCCGGGTCTCCCTCCCCCGAGGGATCGGACGCCTTTTTTCATGCCAGAGAGTGACATCCGGATCTCATGATTGACACGGGAATGGTGTTTCACATTCAGCGGTTCTCCATCCATGACGGACCGGGGATACGGACGACCGTATTCCTCAAAGGATGCGCGCTGGAGTGTTTCTGGTGCCATAACCCCGAGGGGAGGCATGCGTATCCCGAGGTCCGGTATTTCCCGGAGCGTTGCATCGCCTGCGGGTCATGCGTGGCTGCCTGCCCGCATTCCGCCCATCTGCTCGAGGATGGCGTCCACACATTCCTCCGCGAACGGTGCGAGGGGGCGGGTGCGTGTATCGACACGTGCTTCTCAGAAGCACTCCAGATGAGCGGGAAGCTCATGTCCGTCGGCGAGGTGATGGACGAGGTGATCGCCGACAGGCTGTTTTACGAGACATCGGGAGGCGGGGTCACTCTCTCCGGCGGAGAACCGACACTCGACAGCGCATTCGCGCTCGCGATACTGAAGGGTTGCAGGGAGCGGGGACTCCACACCGCCATCGAGACATGCGGCGAGTGCCCATGGGGGGCGCTGGAGTCGCTTCTCCCCGTAACGGATCTGGTCATGATGGACATCAAGGCAATGTCAGACGAGAGACACAGGAATGCCACGGGGAAGGGGAACCAGCGCGTACTCGCCAATGCGCGGTCCCTGGCTCTTTCCGGCGTCCCGCTCGTGTTCAGGACGCCGGTAGTCCACGGCGTCAATGACACAAAAGAAGAGATCGGACAGATCGCTTCGTTCATCAGGGAACTTGCCGGGATGCGCAACTCCTCAGCAGGAAACGGCACCCCGCCCCGGGAGATCCGTTACGAACTGCTGAGGTTCCACAGGCTGGCGTCGGACAAGTACAGGAGCCTCGGGCGGGAGTACCGGGCGGCCTCGATTGACCCTCTGCCGGACGAAGAAATGCTCGGGCTTCTTGCGGCGGCCCGGCGCGAAGGGATCGATGCCCGCATACCGCAATAGGAAACGCCCGTGAAAAATGACTGCCAGCCCATGATGCCGCACACTGAGGCACAGGAACTCACGTTTGCCGAGCGGATCGCAATGCTCCGCGCCACGAAAATGCGCCATACCGAAGAGAAGTGGCGCGTGCTCGGCTCGATGGACATGGACGACCTCCCGGTGATTCTCCCCCCACCGGAGTCGAGAAAGGTCGTCCGCATCATCAGCGGCTCCGGACTCTCGATGCCGGATGCGGTGTTCACCGGCTTCTCGCCCAGGAGCAATCATCCCAGCGGCGGGATATTCGGAGCGCGTGCGTGCGGGGAGAACATCCGCGCCCTGATGGAGATGCATCCCCCGTACGTCGACCCGGTCAGCTCGCTGGCGGGGGCGTACATGGCCCACTTTATTTCGTGCAGGAACCCCGGATGGAATCCTGATTTCGACTATTCCCATCTCGAGCCGGAGCAGGAGAAGTACAGGCTCCACCACGGGATCGGGGCGGTCCAGCATTTCTGTCAGGACATGACGATCGGGTTCGAGCTCGGCTGGGGGGGGATCCTTGCAAAGATCCGGCGATTCAGGAGCGTCAACACGGACGAGGAAGCGCAGGAGCTTTATGACGGACTCGAGGATCTCGTCCTGGGATTCCAGAACTGGATAGGCCGCCATGCCGCCGCCGCCCGCCTGATGGCTGAAACGGAAACAAACCCGCAACTCCGCCGGAACCTCCTTGAAATCGCCGATATCAACGCCCGGCTTGTCACCGATCCTCCGCGGACATTCCGCGAAGCCTGCCAGTGGATGCTCTGGTACCAGCTCGCGGGGAAGATGTATAACATGGGGGGAGCCCTCGGCCGGATAGACCAGTTCCTCTACCCGTTCTACCGGAAGGAGAGCGGGGAGGGGACTCTCACGGACGAGGAAGCCACATTCCACCTTGCATGCCACTTCGTGATGGACACGAGCTATACGCAGCTCGGAGGACCGGACGCGGAGGGGCGCGATACGACCAATCCCCTCTCGTTCCTGATGCTGGAAGCCGCCCACATGTTGAAAGTCCCGGTGAACGTCGGCGTCAGCGTCGGCAGAGATTCCGACCCGCGGCTCCTCAGTCGCGGCGTGGAGATACTCTTCGAAGACCGGACCGGCATACCGAAGTTCCTCGGGGTGGACCGGACGAGTGAGGGGTTTGCCAGAAACGGGTATCCGATCGCCCTTGGACGGGAGAGGGCATATTCAGGCTGTCACTGGTGTGCAATCCCCGGAAGAGAGTACACCATGAACGATTGCGTGAAGGTGAACCTGGCCGCAGTGTTCGACGTGGCGCTCCATGAGATGATGTCCGTCCCGGGCGCCGTCCCCGGCGTGGGGGACCTGTGGAGCCGGTTTGAGCGTCACCTCCGCCGCAGTGTGGAAGTCGTCGGGGAGAGCGTCGATTTTCACATGGACCACATGTACCGGGTCTTTCCCGAGCTGCACCTCGACCTCCTCTGCCACGGCCCGATTGAGAAGGGGCGGGACGCGTCGCACGGGGGCGTCGAATTCTACAACCTGTGCGTCGACGGAGCAGGGCTAGCCACGGTGGCGGATTCGTTTGCAGCGCTGGAGCAGCGCCTCGACAGGGAGGGAAGGATGTGCTGGCAGGAGCTGATCGCTCTGATCGACGGCGACTGGCCGGGAGCGGGAGGGGAGAAAGCGAGGCTTATGATGAAGCATGTCCCCCGCTACGGGAGCGGCGGTTCACGCGCAGACGCGTACGGTCTCTCGATCGCGCAGGCGTTTACGTCGATCGTCAGGAGCAGGAAGACCCCTCACGGGTTCAACATGATCCCCGGCATATTTTCCTGGGCCGCCACGATTGCCATGGGGAAGGACGTCGGGGCTACGCCGAACGGACGTCACGCCTATGAGCCGATCTCGCACGGACCGAATCCCGATCCGGGGTTCCGGCGCGACGCCGCACCCACCGCACTGGCGCTGGCCGTCGCCTCCGTCCAGCCCGGCTTCGGTAATACCGCCCCCATGCAGATCGAACTCGATCCCGGGCTCTCCAGGAACAGCGAAGACAGGCGCAAGGTGGTGGACCTCATCAGGACACATTTCGAGCTGGGGGGGACGCAGATCAACATGAACATACTCGACCGGAAGGCGGTCCTTGAAGCGCACGCCGATCCGTCCACGCATCCGGACCTCGTTGTGCGCGTCACGGGATTCAGCGCGTACTTCGCAAGCCTCTCGCCCGAGATGAGGCAGATTGTCGTCAACAGGATTATTGCGGAAGAGTAAAAGGTGATAGCATGAGCTCGAGTGCGCGAGCGCGGTTCGTGTCGTATGTGAGGGACCACCGGTCCTCGGCGCCGGTCATTTCGCCGTTCCTCCCTCACCCGGGCGTCATACGGGAGACGCTCGGCTTTCTCGGCCTGCCGGTCAGCGGCGACCCGGTCGCAGACGAGATCTCGGCCGCGCGACAGCTCGGGTACCAGCCGATGTTCATGACCGACTGCTCGGGGCTGATCTTCAACTGGCGCATTGACGAATCGCGCTCCACGGCGGAATCGTGCGTGCGGGTGATCCCCACTGCGAAGGGGGAATGGATCCGCAGTTCCGCGCGCGAGGAGGTCCCGTGGAGCGATGACGCCGGCCTCCCGGTGCGGACCCCGCGCGACCACGGGATGCTCGTGGCGGTGTGCGAGCAGGTCGGGGATCAGGAGAAAACGATACGGGAGTATTTCCGCCGGTGGCGCCGCAGGGTCGGCGAGGAGGGTGTGATCGTCCTCGGGCATCCGCACCCTTCGTGGCTCGGTTACCAGATCAACCCTTCGAACATCTTCTTTCACTGGAACGACTCGCGGGAGATCTTTATCCGCTCGATGGAGGCGATCTGCGAGGCCTCGCTGTATGTCATGTCGATAGCGTCCGAAGAGGGAATAGATTTCATGAGCGACTCGAGTTACGGGCTTGAGATGACGTCCCCCGCCCTTTTCGACGCCATGGACCTCCCCTACATACGGAGGTTTGCCGCCTGGACACACGACCACGGAGGACTTTTCTGGTATCACAACTGCGGGTTCACGCGGAGGCTCATCCGTGACGGGGTCTTCAATACGCTCGGTGCGGACATCATCGAGACGATCGCCCCACCGCCGGAGGGGGACAACGACCTCGCCGAGTCGCGCCGTGCAATCGACCGGAGGATTTGCACGAAGGGAAACCTGAACCTCCGGCTCCTGCGTGAAGGGTCGCCGGAGGACATTGCATCGCAGGTGCGCGCGATAGCGGATGCGGTCCGGGGAGAAGCCCACGTCTTCTCCACCGCCGACGCCGTCCTCGAAGGGACGCCCGCCGCAAACTTTGTCGCATTCATCGCGGCGGCACGGGAGGCCACGGGACAGTGAACGCTGTCCCACCAACAACGGGGGAACGATGAAACGGATCATTGCCGGCGCGGCACTCGTGGCGCTTCTGGGGGCGATCGTCGGACTCTCCTGCGGCAGAAAAGAGGACGCCGTCGAGCTCCATGACTGGAACTTCGGGGGGAAGCCGAGGATGATCGAATGGCTCCGGCAGAGGGTCGATGCCTTCGAGCAGACTCGCGGGGGTATCAGGGTGATCCAGAGCCAGAAGAGCTGGAATATGATCAGGGAGCTCCTGTATGCGGATTTCAGCGTCGGGACGGGTCCGGATGTGGTCAACGTCCATGCAAACTATGCCGCCGAGTTCGGCGGGGCGGGGTACTTCTACCCGGTCAACACGTTCCCCGATTTCCAGGAGGTCCGCAGGTGGTACGTCCCGCACCTGCTGGAGTCGACGCGGTACGGAGAGAATTACTACGGACTCCCCTCCTCCGGCATCGCGTTCGTCCTCGTCTGCAACAAGGAGCTTTTCGACAGGGAGGGAATTTCCCCGCCCAGGACATGGTCCGAGTTCCGCGAAGCGGCCCGCCGTCTGACAAAAGACACCGACGGGGACGGGATCGTGGACCAGTACGGCCTGGTTCTTCTCGGGGGGGACAAGGGGGGTTTTGCCTACCGCCTTATCCCCTTCTTCCTCAAGGCAGGGGCCGACATCATGTCGGCCGACCTGAAGACAATCCTGTTCAATTCCCCCGCCGGGGTCTCGGCCCTCCAGCTGATCGCCGACATGTACCAGGTCGACCATTCGATTACCCCCGGATTCCTTGCCTACCAGCTTACCGAGATCAATGACCTCTTCTGCAGCAACAAGGTGGCGATGAGCATCGAGGGACCATGGTTTCGCGGGATGGTCGACGACAAGAGTCCGGGGAAGAAGATCTATACAGTTCCCGTCCCTGTACCGGACGACAGGATCGCCGCGTACGACACCGCTTCGACGCTCCAGGACATGGTCATGTATTCGATCAATGCGCGGGCAAAACACCCGGAACAGGCATGGGAGCTCGTCAAGTACCTGCGAAACGAAGAGGCGGACATGGCCTGGATCCGGGAAGACCTGGGAGCCATCGCAACAACACGCAATGCGCTGGAGAGCCCGGAAGCGAAAAACCTGTCCGACCTGTCTCTCTATGTCCACGAGCTTATGCATGCAAAGCCGTGGCCTCCGCACCCGAGCATGATCGCAATCGCGAGCGACATCTTCACCCCCTATGCACAGAAAGCCATCGTGGGCGAACTCTCTCCCCGGGAGGCCATGGACCAGGCGGCGAGTGAAGCGCAGGAGATGATCGAGGGGAAGAGATGAGGAGATACACTCCGTACATGCTCCTCACCCCGGCACTTCTGTTCACGGTCTTCATACTTGTCTACCCGATGGCGCAGAATCTCGTCAACAGCTTCAGGGACGTGAGCCTGGTGCGGGAGGGGGGGGGATGGACCGGGCTGCTCAACTACCAACACGTGTTCGGAGACCCCGTGTTCTGGCTGGCGTTCAGGAACACCGTGGTCTACGCGGTGGCCGGGACATTGCTTGCGCTCCTGATCGGACTCGGCCTCGCACTGGTTCTCGACATGCACACCGGTGCGATGAGCTCGTTCGCCGCAACCCTCTACTCGATTCCCTGGGTGATCTCTCCCGTCGTGGCAGGGTTCGCATGGAAATGGCTGCTCAACGACCACTTCGGCATACTCAACTACTGGCTCTCCTCGGCCGGCATAGCCCGGCACGGGACGAGCTGGCTCGGAAATCCTCACACGGCCCTGTTCTGCGTCATGGTCGCCCGGGCGTGGCAGTTTTATCCGTTTGCCATGGTGATGTTCATCGCCGGCCTCCAGTCGATACCCGCCGAGCAGTACGAAGCGGCGTCGGTGGACGGCGCCTCCCGGATCAGGAGGTTCTTTCACATCACGATCCCGAACCTCCGCCCCGTTTCTTCCGTGCTCCTGCTGCTCGGCGTGATATGGAGCTTTAACGATTTCAACATGGTGTTCGTCATGACGAGGGGAGGCCCCATCAACGCGTCCATGGTCCTTCCTGTGCTCGTCAGAGAGTTTTCGTTCGTTCACTTCGACCTCGGGAAGGGCTCGGCGCTCTCTGTCCTGATATTCGCGCTGCTCGTCACGCTCTCCTACCTGTATCTGCAAGTGCTCGCGCGGAGGGAGCGGGGATGAAAAAGATCCTTCTTCTCTTTCCTGTTGCCGTGCTGGCGCTCCTTGTGCTCCTCCCGTTCCTCTGGACGATCTCCACATCCCTGAAACCGCTGACCGAAGTGAACCGGTACCCTCCGGAGTGGGTCAGCCCCTCCATGAGCCTGAAGCCCTATGGCGATATGTTCTTCTATCTCCCGTTCTCCCGCTACACGCTGAACAGCCTGATCGTGGCGTCGAGTGCGACGATGCTCACGCTGGTTGTGGGGAGCCTCGCGGCGTTCGCATTTGCACGGTTCCGGTTCCGGGGGAGGAAACAGATCCTCCTCGTCCTTCTCCTCTCCCAGATGCTCCCCGGGGCCTCCGTCATCATTCCCCTCTTCCAGCTTCTCAGGACAGCCGGGCTGTACGACACGCACCTCGGTCTCATACTCGTCCACACCGCCGTCCTTCTCCCCTTCGTCATCTGGTTGCTCCACGGTTTCTTTTCCGGGATCCCGACCGAAGTGGAAGACGCCGCCCTGATCGACGGATGTTCCAGGCTGGAGGCGCTCCGGAGGGTCATACTCCCGCTCGCCCTCCCCGGGCTCGGCGCCACGGCGTTGTTTGCGTTCCTCGGATCATGGAACGAGTTTTTCTTTGCGCTCATACTCACGAACACCGATGCGACGCAGACAATCCCGGTGGGGATCGGCCTCTTCGTCGGTGAATTCGAGGACGTCTGGAACCAGATGTCCGCGGCAGCCGTCCTTTTCAGCATCCCCCCGCTGATCCTTTTCATGGCGATGCGCCGGACCTTCGTCAGGGGACTTGCCGCGGGGGCGCTTCAATGATGGACAACCGGGCAGGAAAGTCCCTCACACCATTCCGATGACACGCGAAGAGCTTGCACACCTCCTCGGGAATATCCGCAATGTACGCGTTGGGATAGTCGGAGACTTCTGTCTCGACTGCTACCTCCTCCTGGATTCCAACGCTTCCGAAACGTCACTGGAGACGGGGATCCGCACCCGCCCGGTCCGCTCACAGAGGTACTCCCCCGGAGGGGCCGGCAACGTTGCCTGCAACCTGCAGGCGATGGGGGTGAAGAGGATCGCTCTCTACGGGGTCATCGGCGCGGACCCGTTCGGCGATGAGATGAAGAAGATACTCGGCACGCCCCGGATCGACACATCGGGGCTTTTCGTCCAGCGCGAGAACTGGGACACGCACGTCTACATGAAGCCCTTCGAAAAAGAGGAGGAGGGTGAGAGGCTTGACTTCGGGAGCTTCAACAGGCTCCATCCTGAGACGTCCGTTCGGCTGCTGGAGAACCTCTCGGGCGCGCTCCCCGGGCTCGATGTCGTCATTCTGAAACAGCAGGTGGCGCACGGGGTACACACAAAGGAAGTCAGGGAGGCCCTGAGCCTGCTGGCGAGGGACAATCCCGGGAAGACGTTCATAACGGATTCCAGGCATTTTCCCGAAGAGTACGGTCCCACGTGCAGGAAGCTCGGGCTTCGCGAAGCGGCGAGGATCGCCAGGCACGAGTTGAGCTCCCCGGACTACCCGGAAACGGAAGAGGTGGAGCAGATCAGCAGGGAGCTTTTCCTCCGGTGGGGAGCCCCCCTGTTTGTGATGCGGGGGAACCAGGGGTGCGTTCTTTTCGACAGGGAGGGCTTTCACGAAGTCCCGGGTCTTCTGATCCTCTCCCCTGTGGATACGGTCGGTGCCGGAGACAGCATGCTGTCGGGGATCGCCGCTGCACTTGCGGCCGGGGCGAACCCGTACGCCGCCGCCGAGCTGGGGAGCTTTGTGGCCGGCGTAACGGCACAGAAGCTGATGCAGACAGGGACCGCCTCGCCGGAAGAGATCCTCCTTCTCGGTTCGGACGCGGACAGGCGCTACAGACCGGAGCTCGCCCGGCAACGCCGGAAAGCCGTGTACGTCCCCGGCACGGAGATCGAAATCGTCGGCGCACTCCCCCGGCAACGGCGCTTCACGCACATCATATTCGATCATGACGGGACCCTCTCCACACTCCGCCAGGGGTGGGAAGAGATCATGGAGCCGATGATGGTCCGGTGCATACTCGGGGACCGGGACTCGGACGAGTCACTCTACGATCATGTCGTCGCAGCGGTCCGCGACTACATCGACAGGACGACCGGCATCCAGACGCTCGTGCAGATGCTCGGACTGGTACAGCTCGTGAAGAGGTTCAAGTGCGTCCCTGAAGGGGAAATACTCGATGCCTCCGGCTATAAATCGCTCTACAACCGGGAGCTGCTTGCGATGGTCAGGGGGAGGATCGGCAGGATACAGAGCGGGGAGCTCGGGGTCGACGATTTCACGATAAAGAAGGCCCGTGAATTCCTCGAGGCGCTTCATGCGATGGGGGCGAAGCTGTATCTGGCGAGCGGGACCGACCAGAACGATCTGGAGCGGGAATCCGCGATACTGGGATACCGCGGGCTCTTCGAAGGGAGGATCTACGGAGCCGTCGGGGACGTCACGAAGGAGGCAAAACGGCTCGTGCTCGAAAGGATACTCTCGGACATCGGGGACGAAGCCCCCGGGAGGACGATGGCACTGGGTGACGGACCCGTGGAAATCCGTGAGACGCACAAGAAGGGGGGCTACACGATAGGGGTCGCCAGCGACGAAGTCCGGAGATACGGGCTCCATGCGGGAAAAAGGAGGCGACTGATCGAGGCGGGTGCGGACCTCGTCATCCCCGATTTCTGCCAGTTGGATGCCCTGATCCCGCTCCTTTTTGCAGGCTGAGCCGCCTGGAGAGGGGGCTCACTTCAGCGGAGCACATGTAACGCGGAGCGGCGCTGCCATCCGCACGGCCCACCGGTCGAGATACGAGCTCCATTCCCCCCGGCCGCGACTAGCGCTGTATGCGCGCCGAACCGCCGGCAGCGAAAGACCGCACCTGCTCCAGCGTCGCCATCGTGGTGTCCCCCGGGAACGTCGTCAGGAGAGCCCCGTGCGCCCAGCCGAGTTTCACTGCGTCTCCGGGCGTTTCCCCCGAGAGAAGCCCGTAGAAGAACCCGCTCGCAAAACCGTCACCCCCTCCTACCCGGTCGAGCACGTCGAGCTCGACCGTCGGCGCCTTCCATTCCTGACCGTTCATCCACGCCACGGCGCTCCAGCTGTGCCGGTTCGACGAATGCACCTCCCGGAGCGTCGTGGCCACCACGCTGACGTTCGGGTGCCGTGCCGTCAGCGCCTCCATCATCCCCAGAAAGACCTCGGGGTCGAGTTTCGACTTCGCCGTCGCTTTCGGGCCCGGCATGCCGAGGCCTTTTTGCAGGTCCTCCTCGTTCCCGACGAGGACATCGACGTTTTCGACGATCCGCTCGATCACATTCACCGCCTTCTTCTCCCCCCCCCAGATGCTCCAGAGCTTCTCTCTGAAATTGAGATCGAAACTTACGACCGCCCCACCCCTCCGTGCCGCCTTCATCCCCTCGATGATCAGCTCACCCGTCGTCGCAGAGAGGGACGCGAATATCCCCCCGCTGTGGAACCACCGGGTTCCCCCCGCGAAGATCGCAGCCCAGTCGAAATCCCCCGGGCGGAGCTGCGCTGCGGCTTCGTTGGACCGGTTGTAAAAAACCACCGGAGCACGGATCCCATGTCCCCTGTCGCTGTAGACCGCGGCGATATTTGGACCGTTGACGCCGTTGTGCTTGAACATCCGGTAGAAGGGCTTCACGCCCATCCCCCTCACCCGCTCGCCCGCCAGATCGCCTATCGGATATTCCACCATTGCGGTCGCAATGGCCGTCTTCATGCGGAAGCAGTCGGAGAGGTTTGCGGCGACGTTGTACTCGCCGCCGCTTACGTGAATCTGATATTCCGCCGCCTTGCGGAAAGGGATTATCCCCGGGTCGAGCCGGTGGACCAGCGCACCAAGCGAGATCAGGTCGAGATCCCCTCCGGGACGGATGTTCAACACGCTCCCCATCTCATGTTCCTTTCTGATTTTTGAAGATTGCGGAGGACGCGCCTCAATTCGCAAGCCGGTAGAGGTCCTGTCCCGCGTTTTCAACGACAAGGTCTCCGGGCTCCGGATTCCGCCGCCACTTCTCCAGGTCGATCGACCCGGGGTTCCTGTATCCGAGGTTCACCCTCCTGCAGATGTCCTCCGGGATCGCCGTCGCCAGCGTCACGCCGATGCGCGGACGCTCGATCCCCCCTTCGAAAGTACCCACGCCGCGGACGTTTGTGGAATGCGCCAGTATCAGCTTCGGCTCGTTGCGAAACCTCTCCCATTGCCCGAGAAAATAATCCCGCACATGATAGCCGATCCGCCGTATGGCATCCCCGTGGACGAACGAGATCTCCCGGATCTGGGGGCCGTAGACGATAAGCTCACCCCCGTCGGCCACAACCGGTTCCAGTTTGTACATCGCTTTCCCGCCGACCCATAACTCTTCGTAGATATCCGGCGTGATACCCAGGACGCGGCGGGCCGGGCTGCCGAGGTACCGGACGTGGAGTTTCTCCGAGAAGTCGGCCGCCCGGGACCAGGCGTCTTCCGGACTCCCTGCGAACAGACACGCCAGCCGGTCATGTCCGTCCACGGCGAAGGCAAAGCAGGTGCGGGGGACCTGCAGGAACATTGCGGCCCTGTCGATGACCCGCCGCGTGGCTGTGTCCTTCACCCCGTTCACGGCCGGATTGGTGATGACCGCAGCAAGCCAGTGGAATGTCTCAATGATGTCCAGCCCGCCCACGCCCGGAAAGAAGTATTTGTTCCCTCCGGCAAACCCCATCGCTTCGTGCGGGACAACAGGGCTGACGATCAGGACATGGTCGTATTCGAGGACCGCACGGTTGATGCTCACGGGGAGATCCTGGTCGAATAGACCGCCGGTGAGCGCCCGGATCTCGGAGGCGGGGATCGTGCCGATGTTTCTCAATGCGGCGGGATTGTCGTGCTCATGCGCGAGCAGGCTCACGTTCCTGAATATGCTCCTGTGCTCCTCCGCCGTGATGCCGATATGCCTGTAGAGCCTCTCCGGCTCCATTGCCCGGTGTGTCCCGGTGGCAACAAGATAATCCAGGCACTGTACGCTCCCCCCGAGAATCCGGTAGAGTGCGCGGAAGAACACCCCGATCGGTGCGTGTCGTGTGTGGTCGGGAATGAGAACCAGGACCCGCTTTCCGCGCAGATCGAGAGCCGACAGTGCGCGGGCGCAGATCTCCTCGATGGCCGTCCGGTCGAGCGGCGCATCAAGTGATCCCTTCCCCGTTGTTTCAATCATCGGGACATTCCCTCCGCAAACAGTCCGGCAACATCAGATCTCTAGACGCCGCTGAACGCTGAGAACCCGCCGTCGACAGGGACCACTATCCCCGTGACGAACTTCGAAGCCGGGGAGAGGAGCCAGAGAACGGTACCGAGGAGATCTTCCGGCTCCCCGAAGCGCCCCGCGGGCGTGTGATCGAGGATCCTCTTTCCCCGTTCGGTATATTCTCCGGTCTCCCTGTCGGTCAGGAGGAATCGATTCTGATTCGTAAGGAAGAAACCGGGCGCAATCGCGTTGACGCGTATGTTCGGGGAGACATCCTGCGCCATGTAGACTGCGAGCCACTGCGTGAAATTGCTCACGGCGGCCTTCGCGGCCGAGTATGCCGCGATCCTCGTCAGGGGCCGGAATGCGTTCATCGAAGAGATATTCAATATCACTCCTTCTCCCCTACCCGCCATGTGTCTCCCCACTATCTGGGATGGTATCATGGTCCCGAGGAGGTTCAGGTCCGATACGAATTTCAGCGCCTCCGCCGGGATGTCGAAAAAGGTGTTCGCGCCTCCCGACGTTGCGCGGGGATCGTTCCCTCCCGCCGCGTTGATGAGTATGTCGATCTTCCCGAAGGCACGTATCACTTCGTCGGCGGCCGCCCGGATGGTCTCCCCCCTGAGGACGTCGCCGAAAACGACGATGGCGCGGTCACCGACCGGTTCAATCCGCTTCATGAGCGGGCCGGCGAGCGAGGGGTCTCTGTCGACGATAGCGATTTGCGCATTGCAGCCGAAGAGCGCGCAGGCCATCTCTCCGGCCAGGACGCCGGCCCCGCCGGTCACCATCGCCGACTTGCCGGTGAAATCGTACAGTCTGCCGAGCTCCTCAAGGTTCATTGTCTATCCCTCCGTTCGAAACGCGTACAGTGATCACCGTGCGTCGAGCGCCGCCGGCTCGAGGTCCGGGACCAGCAGGTTGAAGATGAACAGCGCGATGAGGTACACGCTCCCCGAGATGATGAAGAGCGTCATATAACTCCCGGTCCATTCCAGCAGGAACCCCGCGGAAGTCGCCAGGAGCATGCCGCCGACTGCCCCCGCCATCCCCCCGAGTCCCACAACCGACCCGACCGCGTACCGGGGGAACATGTCGGAAGCCGTCGTGAACAGGTTGGCCGACCACCCCTGGTGCGCCGCGGCGGCAACGCCGATCAGTGCGACGGCGACCCAGAGGTTTGCTACCCCTGCCGTGGCGACGATCGGGACGATCAGAAGCGCGCAGAGGAGCATGACCGTCTTCCTCGACCGTCCCACCGGCCATCCGCGCGCAATGAACCGGGAAGAAAGCCACCCACCCCCGATGCTCCCGATGCTTGTCATGGTGTAAATGACGACAAGTGGAAGCCCGAGATCGGTGAGCGTGAGCCCGTAGGTTTTGTTCAGGAATTTCGGGAGCCAGTAGAGATAAAACCACCATATGGGATCGGTGAGGAATTTCCCGGCCACGAATGCCCATGTCTGCCTGTACCTGAGCAGGCGCGCCCAGGGGATCTTTCCGGAAGGGGGATCGGGAGGATCGCTCCTGATATATCCGAGCTCGGCGGGAGAGAGTTTCCTGTGAGCCTCCGGCCGTTCGTAGACAAAGAGCCAGAAGATGAGCCAGAGGAACCCCAGGAGCCCCGTCACGATGAACGCCGACTGCCAGCCGTACGTGACTGTGAGAAACGGCACCGCCAGCGGGGCAACGACGGCACCGATGTTCGCCCCCGAGTTGAAGACACCCGCCGCAAATGCCCGCTCCCTCTTCGGGAACCACTCGGCGATCGCTTTGACCGCCGCCGGGAAATTTGCCGACTCGCCGAGCCCGAGTGCAAACCGCGCAGCTCCAAACCCTGCCGCGGAGCGGGTCACGGCATGGGCCATGGCGGCAAGACTCCAGAGGACGATGGCGACGGAGTAACCGAGTTTCGTGCCGTACCGGTCGATGAGCCGTCCGACCACGAGGAGCCCGAGCGCATACGCCGCCTGGAAGGCCGTCACGATA
>Ga0182011_10001062_pt1 | contig 24041 bp, 16 predicted proteins | sample 711E1DmetaG_FD_120481 | JGI IMG/M metagenome (GOLD analysis project Ga0182011, IMG submission 120481) | Permafrost microbial communities from Stordalen Mire, Sweden - 711E1D metaG | ecosystem: Environmental > Terrestrial > Soil > Wetlands > Permafrost | place: Sweden: Stordalen | collected...
CAGCCAGGTGGCGCTGACAGAGGCGCGCCTCAATGAACTCCAGGCGGGTTACGGCTACAACGTTGCGCTGGCCACATTGCGCCAGGCGATGGGCCAGGCCGACGAATTCGTGACCTCCTGAACGCCGGCGGTTTCGTCATTTCCGATCCGGGCGGAAAAATAACGCTTGCAGCGCGCTTCGCGCAGGCTCACGGATTTTCGTGTTTATGAAAAACACCCCCTGTGCATACCTGTTCTGCGCGGTGGCCCTGCTCGGGCTGCCGCTGGTCTCCGTCTCCGCTCCCGCCGCCGTGGATGAGGAAATCTCCCCCGCGGTCCTGAAAAAATACGATGTCAACCAGGATGGCTCGCTGGACGAGTCCGAGAAGGCCGCGTGGCGGGCCGACAAGGAGAAATCATCGGCCACCCGGGAGGCCCGTCATGCCGCAGACCTGGCCCGTTATGATGTCAACCAGGATGGCAAACTCAACCCGGAGGAACGCGCGGCGAAGAAAGCGGAAGCCGAAAAAACCCGGGCCGAAAAGCAGGCGGCGCGGGACGCCAGAAAGGCCGGTCGAGCCGCCGCCGCCGAGGCGAAAAAACTCGCCCGCTACGACCGGAACCAGGACGGCAAGCTTGACGAGGCCGAACTCGCCGTGGCCAAAGCCGACGAGGAAACGCGCCGCGCGGCTGCCGAGAAACGCAAGGCGGCGCGCGCCGCCGCGAAGCAAGCTCCCCTCGCCGCGAAACCAGTCCCGGAACCTGAGGACGACATTCCTCCGGCATCTGGCCACGAATAAAACCGGGAAACGCAGTCGTCACCACGGATTCCACGGATGGCACGGATTTCAGTCTCTTGATGGTGTTCGGAGCTTCGCCCAGCAGGTGAACGAGCCTTGGATCATGTTTCCTCTGGGCCCTCCGTATCAGTGCAATCTGTGTAATCCGTGGTTGGATTGAACTGCTGAGGTTAGGATGATTCGTGCATCTTAATGCGGACCGTGGCCGACGTCGTCGACTCCGGCCACGGTTGTCCCGGAACGATGCTGCCGCCACTTGGCTTGTCCTCAACCCTCGGCTGAGGCCGCCCCGCCGGACCACTGCAGTTTGGTGCGAAGAACGGCGAAATGCGAATAGTCGTCGCGCTGGACGAGCGCCAGTTTGAGCGGAGAAACCGAGATCTCCACGAGCGAACCCTGGCAAAAGGCCAGGTTGCGCTGGCCATCCATGGCCACGAGCAGCCGCGAAGACGCGGTGCGGTTGTAGACCCGCAGCTTGATATCGCTCCGGAAGATGATCGAGCGGTTGCTCAGCGTATGCGGGCAGACCGGCGTCATCGCGATGACCTCAGCGGTCGGATGGATGAGCGGGCCGCCCGCCGACAGATTGTAGGCGGTCGAGCCGGTCGGCGTCGTAAAGATCAAACCGTCGCAATGGTAATCGGCGACCAGTTCATCGCCAGCGACAACTTCCAGTCGCACCAGCCGCGAATTGACCTCGTCCTTGATCACGACGTCGTTGAGCGCGAGATCGTGCTGGCCCGGCCCGGTTGAGCAGTCGAGCAGGGCGCGCGTGGCGATCCGATAGGCGCCGGTCAGCAGCCCGGCGAAATGCGCCCGCGCCTCCTCGGCGGAAAAAGTGGTCAGAAAGCCCAGGCTGCCCCGGTTGACGCCGATGACCGGCACCTGTTCCCGCGCGGCCGCTCCCACCACGCCGAGCAGGGTGCCGTCTCCGCCAATGACGCAGCACGCGTCAGCTCCCTTGAGAAAACCATCGGGCAGCGGAAAACGCGCGGTGTGGTCGATTTCCACGCCGGCTTCGCGCGCCGTTGCCATGAGCAGTTGGGCCAGCTCCGGCGCCCCGGTTTTCTGCTCGTTGATCACAAAGGCGAGTCGGCGGATTGGTTGCATCGTGCGGAGAGGTTGGACCACCACCGGACACTAAGGCGCATTGCCGCGGTGGCTTCAAACCCGGAATGCGGGAGATGGGCTTGGGCGAAACGATGCAGTCGAACCGTCGTTTCGCTCGCGATTGTCGAAACCGAGCTGATGTAGGGCGGGGTCGCCGGACCCCGCCATTCCTCAGAAGACGAGGCGGGGTTCGGCGACCCCGCCCTACAATTCCAATCGCATGGATTCGGCTTAACCTACGCGGCCCTCCGCACCCCGAGCAGAAACTCCCGGTTGCCTTCGGCGCCGGTCAGCGGGGAGGTCATCGAGCCGAGCAGGACGGCGCCGGGCAGTTCGTGCAGGGCGAACGCCGTGACCCCGGCCAGTACCTCCGCCTGCACGGCCGGATCGCGAATCACCCCGCGACCCTTGTCCGCCTCGGCCTTGCCGGCCTCAAACTGGGGCTTCACCAGGGCGATGAGCAGGCCGCCGGGACGCAAAAAGCGCCACACGGCCGGGAGCACCGCCTTGAGCGAGATGAAGGAGAGGTCCATCACCACTGTGTCGTACTCGGGGCGCGGGAGACCGCCCGGTTGCAGATGACGGGCATTGACTCTTTCCAGGCTGGTGACCCGTGGATCGGTGCGGAGGCGCGGGTGCAGTTGATTGCGGCCGACGTCAACGGAGGTTACATCGGCGGCGCCCGCCTGCAGCGCGCAATCCGTGAAACCGCCGGTGGACGCCCCTACGTCGAGCACGTGGGCGTTCCGCAGGTCGACGCCAAATTGCCGCAGAAAACCGTCGAGTTTCTCGCCGCCGCGACTGACAAAGCGCGGCGGTTGCTCGAGTGCAAAGGCAAAATCCGCGGGATATTCCTTGCCCGGCTTGTCGAGCCGTTGCGTACCATGGAGCACCCGGCCGGCCATGATCAGAGCCCGGGCTTGCGCGCGGGAGGCGGCGAGGCCGCGCTGCACGAGCAGTTCATCGAGCCGCTGGCGTACGGAAGTCATGCCTTCTGGCCGCTCCATTCTGCGGAGAAACGAAAGCGACCGGAAACCAGCTCGCAGGTGACCGCGTCCCGGGTGCGCGCGATCCGGCTGACGCCCGGCGCGCGGTCCAGCGGTTTGCCGCCTTCGGTCACACGGGCCTGGGCCGGCACCGGCAAATGGGCGGTCGCGGTGGAATTGGCGGGCACGGTAACCTCCCAGTCGAAGCGGCGGGGCGCGGATCGCCAGGCGCTGGCGATCTCGCCCCGCGGCGCCGCGAGCTTCGCGCGGGCGGCTGTCAGGGCGCCTCCGGGGTGCGGCTGGAGCACGACATGCTTGTAACCCGGTGCGCCGGGTTCGATCTCGATGCCGGCGACCACGGCATAGAGCCACGCGCCGATGGCGCCATAGGCGTAGTGATTAAATGAATTCATTCCGGGATCCTGGAAGCCGTGTTCCGGCGTCCAGCCGTCCCAGCGCTCCCAGAGGGTGGTCGCGCCCCGGGTCACGGGATACAGCCACGACGGGCACTCTTTTTGGTGGAGCAGACGGAAAGCGACGTCGAGATGTCCCGTGGCGGCCAGCACGTGCGGCAGGTACGAGGAGCCCACGAACCCGGTCGAGAGTTTCCAGCCGCGGCGTTCAATGTCTTTGACGAGATCGGTGGCGACGCGGGCCCGTCGCTTGGCGGGCACCAGGTCGAAGTGCAGCGCCAGGACGCCGGCGGTCTGGGTGGGCGCGGTCAGGGCGCCTTCGCGGGTGAAAAAACGTTGCTGGAACGCCGCGCGCACCGCCTCGGCCAGGACGGAGTAGGTCTTCGCTTCAGACTTTTTCCCCAAGACCTCCGCCATGGCCGCCACCAATCGCGCACTGTGGGCGAAATAGGCCGTCCCGATCAGTTCCTTCGGCGTCCCGCCTTCGGTCTTGTTACTGTCATCGAACGCCAGCCAGTCGCCATAGCCTTCGAAATCGTGGACGGTCTTGCGACGGATGAGATCGGGGTTGGTCGCGCGCAATTCGTCGACAAAGCGCGCCGCGGCCGGGAAGCATCGTTCCAGGATGCGGCGGTCACCGCTGCACAGATAAAGAGTCCAGGGACAGATGGTCACCGCGTCAGCCCAGGCGGGTCCCCCGTCGGGTTGCAGGTCGTCGGTTGCCGGCGCGACCGCGGGAATCGTGCCGCGCACGGTCTGCGCATCGGCGACGTTCTGCAGCCAGTGGGTGAAGAAGCTTGTAACCTCCATGTTGAAGGCCGCGGTGCGGACGAACACTTGTGCGTCCCCGGTCCATCCCAGGCGTTCATCCCGCTGGGGACAGTCCGTGGGCACGGCGACAAAATTGCCGCGCTGGCTCCAGAGGATGTTTCGTTGCAGCTGATTGATGAGTGGATCGGAGCAGGAGAACTCACCGGTCAGAGGCAGATCGGAATGCAGGACCACCCCCACGGGGTCTTCGATCTCGACGTCCGGGCCATGGATTTCGATCTCGAGATAACGGAAACCATGGAACGTGAAGCGCGGCTCAAAAACTTCGCCGGCGGTCTCTCCGCGCAGCGTGTAGTGATCCGTCGCCCGGGCCGTGCGCAGGTTGGCGAAATGGAGCCGGCCATCGGCCTCGATCATCTCGGCGTGCCGGAGCGTGACGGTGGCTCCGCTGGGGCCTTTCAGGCGGAGGCGCACGCGACCGACCATGTTCTGGCCAAAGTCATAGCGACGGATCACTCGCGAATTGCGCCCGGACGCGGCCGGCAGCAGCTGCGCCTTGAATTCGTGCAGGGCGCGAACGGGAGGCGCGCGCATGGCCTCGAGCAGAATCGCATTGGCATGGTTGGGGCGCGTGGATTGCCAGCCGCGATCATCGAAACCCGGCTTGTCCCATCCCGGGAACTCCAGGCGCGCATCGTAACTTTCCCCCATGAGCAGATCGCTGGCGAGCATCGGGCCGTACGCGAATTTCCAAGTGGTATCGGTGCCGATGACCTCGGTACGCCCATCGAGGTAATCGAGGGCGATTTGTGCCAGGAATTTCGGCCGGTCGCCGTAGAGCTGCCGCCCGCGCCAGGCGATGTGGCCGCAAAACCAGCCATCGCCCAGAATCGCGCCGATGGTGTTGTCACCGACGACGACCAGGGGCGTGATGTCGAAGCACTGATAGGGCACCCGCCGGTTGTAGTCGGTCCAGCCCGGGGTCAGCTGCAGGTCGCCCACCCGCTCGCCATTGAGGCGCGCCTCGTAGACGCCGAGCGCCGTGGCGTAAAGGCGGGCGCGGGCAATGCGGGCGCCGACAAAGAAGGTGCGCCGCAGGCAAGGCGCCGGAACGCTGGTCCAACGGCCGCCGGTGAGCGTCCCGCTGATCCACTGTGCTTTCCAATCGCTGCGTTCGAGCAAACCCATTTCCCACCAGGCCCGTTCGGTGGACTCGGTCGCGCGATCGCGTTCGTCCCAGACCCGCACCCGCCACCACACGCGCTGCCGCGAACGCAGAGGCTTGCCCGCGTAGGCCACGTGCGTCGAGGTGTCGGCCAGCACCTTGCCGGTGTCCCAGCAATCGGGTTTGCCACCCGGCTCGGAAGAAACGAGGAGCTGAAAGGCGGTCTGCCGCGCCCCCCGCCGATGATTGGCGTCGAGCCACCAACTCATGCGCGGTCGGGGATCGTCCAGGCCCAATGGATTCTCAAAATACTCGCAACGCAGATGAACGGGACGGCAAGCGGCTTGAGACATGGGGTGGGGAGAAACCTCGGTCGCTGGCAGTAGACGGCGACCGAGAACAACAGACGCAACCAATGATGGCACCCCCGCATCAAATCGTCGAGTTTTCTGTGAGTTAGCTGAAGATCTATTAACATATTCACCCGTAACAATTTATCCATTACCGATTAATGAACATCGCTCTCAATCGTGAGTAATGATGGCATCAGGTGATCGGTGTAGGAAGCCTGCTTGCCCGTTCGACAAGCACAGGGTCCCGAGCGAGGTCGAGGGACAGGCGATTCTAGTCGCGGAATCGTGAGCAAGCTCGCCTCCTGCAAATCGCATGGATCCTGCTTAAGGGTTCGTTTTCTTGCCGATCTCCAATTACGTTACCTGTCCCTATCCAAGATGCGGGCAAGGGCGCCTTTTGTCGGCCGTCTCTATCTCAGCGGCTCGGATCCTGGCGACTGGGCGGAGAGTTTTTGTCGCGCGGGCGACCAGCACGTCGTACGGCCGCCCACCGTGGCCCGCACCAATTTCGCGCCGGTCCTCGGGCAACGTCCGCCATCTTCCCAGCGGTGTTTGAACAGCCAGCGGTCCGGAATCCAGGCGTTAAGCGTAGGCGGAACCCCATCTCCGGCCCCGGCGATTGCCGCGAGCGCCAGCCGGCATACCCGGCGGCTTTCACGCCACAAGGTGCGCGTTTCCCTCGGAGTGAGCGAGCCGGCGGTGCGTCGCGGGTGGATCGCCGCGCGCCAAAGAATCTCATCGGCCATCCAGTTGCCCACACCGGGGAACTGTTCCTGCATGAGCAAGACCGCCTTGATCGGCGCGCCGCGCCGCCGCCGAAGAAACTCCGCCACCGCGCCGGCTGTAAAGGCGTCGGAAAGGATGGGCGGAGCCAGCCGCCGCCACCACGCCGGGGGACCGGAGCCGACGGCGAACAAGATCCGACCGAACATGCGTGGATCTGCAAACACGAGGCTCCACGTCCGCTGACGAAGCACGAGATGATCGTGTGTTTGCGGCACATAACCAACGGGCTCGCGCCGCAATTCGCCGCTCATGCCGAGGTGAATCCCCAGCCAGCGGCTGCCACTGCAGCGAAACAGCATCTGTTTGGCCGCGGCCGTGGAAGAGAGCAGGATGCAGCCGGTGAGCTGGCGGGCCAGGCGCTTGGCCCCGGCCCCGCGGAACACCCGGGCGCCAGCGTGAACCTCGACGGCCTGAATCCGCCGGCCCAGCCCCGGATTCCATTGTTTGCGGTAGAACTCGACTTCCGCCAGTTCGGGCATGCGAGCGGGGCTCAGGCCAGCGTCTGCACAAACGCGGCCAGATTCTCAAATACCGGGCTGCCGTGCCGCGCCACCTCTGGAATCGAACCGGGATCGATCTTGCCCGTCCGCACCATGATCGGATGGATTCCGGCGTTGAGCGCAGCCTGATGGTCGCTGGCGTTGTCACCCACCAGATAGCACTGCGCCGGATCAAGACCATGGCGCGCGATCATTTCGATGATGAATCGCGGTGACGGCTTTCGGTAGGCGGAGGGCTGACCTGGCGCTTCCGGCGCGATGCAGAGGTCGGCGAAGACCGGGCGAGGCAGGGCGAGCAGTTCCTCGAGGCGCGCGTTAACCCGGTAGGTGTCGTCAATCGTGTGATAGCCGCGGCCGATGCCCGATTGATTCGTGAAAAGAAAGAGTTTGTAACCCAGTTCGCGCGCGCGCCGGAGCGCGGCGCCAGTGCCGGGAATCAGCTCCACTCCCGCCGGATCGGCGAGATAGACCTTGTCGACGATCAGCGTGCCGTCGCGATCGAGGAAGAGCGCGCGATCAGTCCTGACAGAGGGCTCGCTCACGACGAATGCGACACGTAGGCCACCAGCTCGTCGGGCGAGAGCGTGGCCGTGCCGATCTTGCCCACGACCACGCCGGCCGCCGCGTTGGCGAAATGCGCGGCCATCTCGATGTCCGCCCCCGCCACCAGGGCGAGGGTCAGGGCGGCGATCACCGTGTCGCCGGCGCCCGAGACATCGAAAACCTCCCGGGCCGCCGTCGGGATCCTCCGGCCGGGCACGCCCTGGTGGCTCAGCAGCATGCCGTCGGCGCCGAGCGTGACGACCAGGTTCCGGGGGTGGTATTGCTCCCAGATCCGCCGGCAGATCAGCGCATCATCGAGGCCATCCGGGTCCGGTTTCAAACCGGTCATTTCCAGTGCCTCCTTGTGATTGGGCGTGATGAGATCAAGGCCGTCCGAATCGTTGCCTCCCGCGGGCTTGGGATCGAGCGAGACGAAGCCGTGATGCTTCCGCACGATGGCGGTGATCTTGGCCATGAGTTCGGTCGTTAGCAGACCCTTGGCATAGTCGGAGAGAATCACCGCGTGGCATTTCGCGATCTTGAGCTGCAGACGGCGGAACGCCTTTTCCGAGGCAAACGTCGCGCGGTAGCGGGCGGGCGTATCCTCGGCGTCGATCCGGCAGAGCTGCTGGTTCCGCACGACGACCCGGGTTTTCGTGATGGTGGCGCAGTCCTGCAGAAACCCGGGATCGAATCGGATGCTCCGGCTCGCCAGGTGCGTGAGCAGCCTGCCGCCGTTCGCATCCTTGCCGATCGCGCCGGCCAGCTCGACCGCGGCGCCCAACGAGGCGGCGTTGGCGGCGACATTGGCGGCGCCGCCGGCCGTGTCGGTTTCCCGATCGCGTTTCACCACGGGGACCGGTGCTTCCGGCGAGATGCGCGTGGCATCGCCCCAGATGTAATGGTCGAGCATGACGTCGCCGACGACCAGGACGCGGAGGCCGGCGATCTTCTTGAGCAGCTGGCGGGTTTGGGCGGGTGAGATGGCGGACATCAGCGGATCTCCCATTCGTAATGGTAGCGGGAAAGCAACTTGGGCCGGCTGGGCGTCACCTGCACGACGTCTTCGATGCGGCAGGCGCCGAGTCCGGGGTAATAGAGGCCGGGCTCGACTGTGACGACCGCGCCGGCCTTCAGTTCATAGTCGACGCTGCCTGAAATCCGGGGCAGTTCGTGCACCGCGAGGCCGAGGCCGTGGCCGGTGCCGTGGAAGAACCCGGTGGAGCCGCGCGCGGTGTGCCGGGTGGGGTAGTGTTGGGCGTTGAACCACGCCACCACTCGGTTGTGCACATCCCGCCCGTTGACGCCGGCATGGATTGCGGCCAGCGCTGCCTGCTGGCCGGCCCGGACCGCGGCGACCAGGCGGCGCTGGGCGTCGGAGGCGTGGCCGCGAAGGAAGGTGCGCGTCATGTCGCCGTGATAGCCGGTCGCCGTAATGCGGGGAAAGACGTCGACGATGATGAGTTCGTGGGCCCGGAGTGGTCCGTGTCCGCTCTCATGGGGATCACAGGCCTGGTCGCCGCCCGCGGCGATGGTGTCGAGCGAAACGCCGCCGGCGCCGAGGCAGGCGGTCTCGATGGCGAACTTCAAGTCTTCTGACGTCAGTTTCCGACCGTGGTGGTAAAGCCAGCGGCCTTTGACCCGGGCGCGGCGCAACAGGTCTTCGGCGGCGCCGATACCGAGCGCGGCACAGCGGTTGCCCGCGCGGAGCGCAGTCACTTCGGCGGGGCTCTTGATTTCGCGCTCGGGAAAGATCATGCCCACGGCGGGAACAAGGCGCAGCCCTTGATCCAGGAGCTTGAGGGCGACGCCGGTGGGAAAATCATCCGGCACCGTGAAAGCACGGATCCCGTAGTGTTCTGCCAGGAGCACAATGACCTCGGCGGGACCAATGCGGCGAGCGGGCCAGCGCTCGCGCGCCTTGCGGTGCCAGGCCTCGAGCGGAAGCACGTTATCGAAGCTAGATCCGCGTTTCACCCGCCCAAGTTCCAGGGCGCTCACTACGCAGATTTTCCGTCGTCCCGCCCGAAAGGAAATAAAGGGATCGGGTACCGCGATCCGGCCAAAATAGCGTTGGTCCGGATTGTTGATCGATTCGGCGCAGAGCAGAGGTGGCGGTTGCACTCCGGTGAAAGCAGGGTTGAAGTTTTACCAGCACCCCATTACCCACGAAACCCGGAGAAAACGCAAAGATGTTTTCGGCCTTATCCAATCAACGACTGAAGATTATCGGGTGCCTGCTGGCACTCGACCTGTTCCTGCCGGCCTGCCGGCAAAATCTGCCGGCGGCGGCTCCGGCGGTGAAGACCGTGGGCGACTGGTTCGCGATCAAAGTCGGGGACCGGACGGTGCAGATGCAGCTCGCGATTTTCCCGGTGGAAATGGAGCATGGGCTGATGGGACGGAGCGACCTTGGGAGCGACCAGGGGATGTTTTTTGGCTACCGCGAACCGACGCAGATGAGTTTTTGGATGCGCAACACGCCGCTCCCATTGGATATTGGATTCTTCAGCAGGGAGGGCGAGTTGAAGGAAATCTACCCGATGCTGCCCTATGACGAGAAGACGATCCGCTCCCGGAGTGAAGCGCTCGAGTTCGCGCTCGAGATGAACCAGGGCTGGTTCCGCAGCCGTGGCGTCAAACCGGGCGCGATGCTGGATCTCGCCGCGCTTAAGGATGCGCTGAAGGCCCGCGGCGTGGCTCCGGAGGAATTCGGGCTGCGGTGAATTCGCCGGATCACTCTTTAATTCATTTTTCGATGGCACGTCAGAGATTTCTGGATATGATAAATCCCACGGCCCGGATCAACCCGATTGCCAAAACGGATCTTACTTAAATGGAGCCAAACCAAAGCAGCCCGGTCCCCAAGAGAATCCTTTTGATCGACGATGAGGAAGCTGTCCGCCTGACGGTGGGAGAAATCCTGAAGCGGGCGGGCTATGAGGTGCAAAGCGCTGCCGACGGCAAGAGCGGATTGGACCTTTTCCAGCGGCAAAGCTTCGATTTGCTCATCACCGACCTGCTTATGCCGGAGGGCGATGGCCTGGAAACAATCATGGCGCTCCGTCGCGGCCGCAAGTCGCTGAAGATCATGGTCATTTCCGGCTGCGGACAGACGCTTGGGAACGAGTACATGAAGATTGCTCAACACCTTGGGGCCGACCTCACCCTGTCCAAGCCGTTTACCCGGGCGGAACTCTTGGCGGCCGTGACGAAGTTGCTCGACGCTCCTTCCGGGAAGGTGTCGTAAGCGTCTGGCGGGACGTGAGGCGGGCAGGTTCCCGGTACTGAAGAACACCCGTTGGTGTACCGATTGATGAGAGCATGCGTGAGCCATGCCCAAAATCGGCACTCCTGATCGGCCTGGGGCTGCTGCTGTTCGCGGGGGGGTGCGGCACCGGCGGACCATCCGCGGCTGGGAGCGGGCGGGTGGTGCATTTTGTCATCATCAACCTCAGCGATTGTGAATGGCAAATCATGCTCGCTCCGGCGGACGGCGGCCTGGTTCGCGCGCTGCATTTGGCAGATCGGGAGTCGCAGGAGGTGGACCTGGCGGCGGGCGAGTACAGTATCGAACAAACTGCGCTGACTGGAACCAAGGAAATCAAATCGACGCGACGGCTCACGGTCCGACTTGATCCCGGTCAGACCTACCGCTGGCGGCTCGTGACGCTTTTATCCGCTCCAGCGAGCGGGGCGGGCGGCGACCCGGCAAACAACGGCAATGAGCGAGAGCGATAGCTCGCGGCGGGTGGTGGCCGAGATCCGCGTCGGCGCCGACCAGCCGGCAATCACCAAGATTGGCAGTCGCTCGCTCCATCACTATTGGCAGGCGTTGGCGCGGGATTTTTAGGGCGTCCTGCTCGCGCCGCAGCGGCGGCCTGACGATGGCGGTGTCTCCTGGACCTGGAGCGAAGCCGCCGGAAGCAAGCCGGTGGCACCGCCAGAACTGGCTGAGCTCCGCGGACGTCTGACGGCAGCAAACCGGTCATTTGCGAAGCATCTGGACGGTGCCGAGTTGGGCGCGGAGGGCCTCGGTGGCCTCAATCCGGAGGAGGGTATCGACCTATTGAAGTCAACGGTGAACGAAATGGTCGCGAAACTGACTGGGAAGCCGGATTCGAAATTGGCGGCATTTGTCTGCCGCACCGACACTGGTATCAAACTTCATAGTTGGGGCGCCTCGGTCCCGGCGCAGCCATTTTTTCCTGATGCGCGCGACTGCGAGGTCAGCGGAACGGTGCTGGTGGGGGAGCAGGGCGCCCCGGATCTCGAAGTGGTGATTGAAAGCCGAACCGGCGTATGTCTGGCGCGAACGCGATCGGATGCTTCCGGCGGCTTTTGCCTCCAGAAGATCGGCCCGGGAACCCACCGGGTCCGGGTGATTTCCGACCGGGTGGATTTCCCGGTCAGCGGAGTGATTGTGACGGTGGAGCGGACTTCCATCGGGAATCTCGAATTGCGCAGCACGTCGGTGACCGTCGCCTCGGGAAGAGCCTCGCCGACCGATTCGCCGGATTCGCGGGAGCGGCCGACGGCGCCCATGGCCAAGGCGGAAGAGCCGGCGGCGACCGTAAGTCGTGCGGCGCCCGGGCGTCGTTGGTTGTGGGGCACGGTCATCACAACGGCGGTGCTCGCGGTTGCGGGCGGCGGCTGGTGGACATGGAATCTAGGGAATGCCGATGACCGGCGACCGGACGCCCCGACGGGTGAGTCTTCGTTTTCAGGTGGACGTTCTGGGGAAAAGGGTGGAGCAGGCGAACGGTTGCGATCATCTCGACTGGCCGATTTGGGCCGGCGTAGTTCGTCCCCTGCTTCCGCCCTTCCTGACCTGCCGTCGACGTCGGCGCGGGACCATCAGGGTTCGCGCCTGCCATCATCGGCAGCGTCTTCTGCGGCGGAACCTCTGCAGCCCAAGTCCGTTGGCGCCAAGGGAAGCGGGCCCGCCGCGGGCCGTTCGGCCAACCGTCCTCCAGCCGATAAGCATCGCCCTGAAATAGTGGATAAGCCCGACACCGCAATAAAAGCGACGTCGGCTGCAAGCAACGCACCGGAAGATGCGCCTCGGTCGGCCGACATCGCTGACGCCCGAGACCGGAAGGAACCGGAAGTGGCGGGGGAATCGGCGAGGACATTGCTGACTCGAAAATCATTGAAGTTGTCGGAAACTGCGCCAGCCACGCCGCTGGTCGCGCCTCCCGAAGCAGGAGCTGAGACTTCTTGCGCGCCAGTGGCCGCGAGCGGTGGTTCGCCTGATTCGGAACGAACGTCAAACCGCCGGGGCGCCGCGCGTTCCGCAATGACGGGCGCCAAGTCGGGCAAGACCTCACCCGAGACAGGTACTCTTGCCGGTGGTTCGTCGCCTGCGGAGGCCGACGAAGCAGAAGACTCGCCGGGTTCCAACGGGTCCGGTGGTGCGTCGCGCGCGGCGGCAGGCACCAAGTCGGGCTCCGTGCCGCCAACCGCGGGGACAGGCGGAAACGCCCCGTCGGTCGCCAGCCCTCCAACTGCACCGGGATCACCGATGGCGGCGGAGGAGTCGCCGGACCAGACGAGCGCGTCGGATCCCCGCGCCGCCGCGTTGGGGGCGGTGGCGGCAACGGCAGCGGGGCAAGGTGTGGCCAAAGCGCATCGCGCATCACCTTCAACATCGGGGCCGACCCATTCGGCGCCTCAGGCCGGGTCGTTGGAAACGGATATGGCCTCCACCGGGTCCACGTCATTGCCAGGTCAGCAGTCGGAGAAGGCGCGCGCGACGCCGGAAGCGAACAGAGCGGAACACGCGCCACCGGTGGCAGCAGCCACACCCGTCGATACGAGCACTGCGGGAGCAGCCGAAGCGGTGGAGCCGTCGCCAGTCCAATCGCGGCCAAAGGCACTGCCGCGAATGGCTTCGGCCGCGAAGACGCCGGCCGCTCGTGCGCCGCACCGGGCGGAGAATCGCTTGGAGCCGGAGGTGGAATCTGCGGCCAGAGAAACAACATCGATCACCGCTGGACCACTCTTGGGCGCGTCGCCGGGTGCGGGCGGGGTACCCTCCATGGGCGAACAATTGGGCCGGCCGGTGCGCGTCCGGGTTTCATCCTGGCGACCGCAGTTGGTCCAGGATGTGATCTTGCCGACCCAGCCGGTGCGCGTGGGCGAAGATGATGCGATTGAGCGGTTGCGAGAACAATATCTCTCGGAACGGCAGGGCCAGATTCCCGCGTCGTTTCGAAACCCGGTGCTTTGGACTGGCTGCGCGATGGAAGTTTCTTCAGCCGATTTGACGGCGGCCGGCCAGTTGCGATGGCGCGACGCCTCTGGCCCGTCAGTCGGCAGCGCCACAGTGAGCGGAGCTCGGGCCGAAATTGCCTGGTCCGGCGGAACTCCTCCAGCCCACGGCCGCTATGTTCTCTGGCGGGGCGACGGCCGCGAGATTGCGGACATCGCGGTGGATCAGGGGACCGTCGTGATCAAGGTGGCCGACCAGGTCCGCTGCTGGTTCTGGGTGGCGGTTGAGCCCGCCGCGGCCGATTCGGTCGATCCGACCGGAAGCCAAGCGATAGCGCGGTTTGACTGGCAGCTTCTGCCAGGCGCGATTTTGCCTGAATTAAGCCGGCGCAACGACCACTGGCGCAACGGGCGAGCGCAGCGACTCGACCTGCCGGTGGATTTCCGAGATGTCGCTGGAAGTTATATCGGCCCGGTTCTCCTGGTTGACCGGATCTCCGGCTGGGCGATCGGCAGTAACATCGAACAAGCCCCTGTTTCCCCGTTGGCCCGATAGCCCGGCGTTGATCGCGGCCCGGATGCAGCGTCCGGAACTCTTGGCGGGAAAACACTCGCGCCGAATTGGGAGAGGTGTTCCGATTTGGATCTTATGACCCCGGTCAATCGTTTTCTGCTAGAGCACGAATTGCGCATCGCCCAGAACCCCTGTGTATCGCCCGACTTCTGTCTCGACTGGCCGGCATTTGCCACCGACCTGCAGGCGGGAGGCTGCGGATCGAAGGTCTGGCGAAAGAGCGGATTTGAAACTGCGGCGGGCGCCTGGCAGCTCGTGGAACAGATGGCGACAGGCGATTGTGCCTGGCGGTTGCAGCCGCGCGCCGGGGCTGACGGGGCGGCCGCGCTGCAGGAAGGAGTCGGGCTGGAAGGCGGGGCCTTCGCGTTTCCCGCGACCTTCGAGAATTTGTTGGGTTTGAAGAACCTGATCCAGGAGCATAACGCTGCTTCAACGATTTTTCCGACGGCGGGCGCGAGACTGGGACAAAGCACGCTGGGGATAGGTGCCCGGTTCACGACCCTGCACTGGCCGGCGGTTGAATGGGCGATGAGTGCGCTCGAGCTCGGCGTCACCGCGAACCAGAATTCCATTCCACGGGAATTGGTTTATGACGTGAACGCGATGCTCGAAAAGCGGCTCGACACGGTGCCCTTCCCGTTCATCGGCACGAACGTGCCCGAGGGGCATCAGGGTCAGAGCGTCGAGGGCATGAGCCATGGGTGTGTCCTGTCGAAACTCAAAACCGGCTTCCATCACCGCGGGATTGCCTGGAGTTTCAACGCCGACCACCAGCCGATTGGCGGCAAGTTCGACGATCGTGAGGACCAGCTGGTCGCCGGCTGCGTGCTGGCGAGCTACATCACCTTCGATCTTTCACCGGAATTGGCGCTGACGAAAGCACCGGATAGAGTCGCCGCCCAGCGTGACTTTGTCCGGGTCCAGGTTGACTCCACCCTGGTGCAACAGCTGAAGGCCCGGGTGGCGGCCTGCGGGCTCCCGCTTGACGACGAGCAGTTCAACGCGCTGTTATGCTACGTCTGGCCCGCGATGAAAAAGATGAAGGTGCGGGACGAAAAATACCGCCTCGCGCGCAAGCGGGCCTTTACGACCGGGATGGGGCAGAAGTATCTGCGCGAGCTATCGATCGATGAACTGCCCGGCCTCACGACCCCGGAAACGACCGCCATCATGCTCGCGCTTTGCGAAATCATGGGGATGCCGATCAATTTCATCGCGCCTGCTTTTGGATTTCAGAAGAACATGCCGTATGCGGACAATGCCGCGCTGCAAACCCTGATTGAGAGGCAGTGGGCGGTCTGCCGGCAGTTTGGCGCCAGCATCGGTTTCCACTCCGGCTCGGGCAAATCCGCCGGGAATTACCAGGTGATGGGCCAGGTGACCGGCGGGCGGCTGGAGATCAAGACCAGCGGACGCTACACGTATGAGATGGGCGTGGCGCTGGCGCATTCGAAGAACGCGGCGGATCAGGCGTTGTGGCGCGACTGGTACCGATTTACAGTGGAGCTGGCTCTGCAGGGTGCATTCAGCGCCGACGCGACCGAGCAGAAGATGGCACGGGTGTTCATCACCGACGCGTTGGCCAAGGCGGGCCGGCCGACGGAGGTGTTCGACTCGGCGGCGGCCACCCGGGCGGCAGTGGAGGCGCTCCCGGCCAGCCCGGACCAGATGTATTGGTTCGAATACAATTTTCTTTTCGTGCTCGCGGCCGGAGGCAAGGCGGAGAAGCAGGCCCTTGGCGACCATACTTCCCTCGGCTACCGGCAGCGTGCGCGTTTCTACACCATCAGCGGCGAAGGCCGGCTGAATTTCGCCAAAGGCATCGCCCGCTACATCGTCTTTCTCGCCGAGAACACGCGCCTGGTGTCGGCGGAACGGTGTGCGGCCGCGCGCACGCTGCTCGACCGCTACACGACGATGGAAGACTTTCTCGCGGATATCAGCCGATAGCCGGCATCCATCCGGCCGCGGCGCTTTTTCTCCATGGATTATCATCGTCTCACTTCCTTGATCGCACCGATGTTTGCCTGAAAGCTCGCTTCGAATGTGAAAACGATCCGCTTTTGGCTCTTCGTCTTAGGGACTGCGGTCGCAGTGGCGGCCCTGACCCTGACGGTTGCGCTTCTGCCGGCGGTTCAGCGGCGGGTGGTTCTGTGGATCGCATCGGGTCAGTCCGGATTGGCGCTCGACGTCGATTACGTAGCCATCGGCCCGGGGGTGGCTGAACTTCGCGGGCTGCATTTGCAAAAGGCGGGGGTGCAGGTGGCGGTCGCGGAGGCATCCTTCGATCTTTCGTGGTGGGAGGCCGTCGTGCACCGGCGGTTGATCCTCCACCACGCCCGGGTGACGGGAATGAAGGTGGACCTGACCCGGTCTGCCGGATCGACGGGAGCGAGCCTCGGGGGCGCGTCGCCACTTCCCCGCTCGCCGACGGTCCCGGGTATTATTCCGCCACCGGTCGCCGAACCGGACGGCGCCCCGCCACATCCGGCGTTCACCGGGGTGCTCGACCATCTTCATCTGCCTTGCGAGGTGGTGCTCGATGCCTGCGAGGTGGAGGCCGATATCGTTTTTCCCCGGACGGCGGGAAAGCTGCCCGGGGGAGCGCAGGTAAAGCTGACCGGAGGGCATTTCGGCCCGAGGCGCGACGCGGAATTCGATTTCGACGCGACCATCCGGAATCCGGATGCCGGTGCACCGGTTGACGAGGTCACGGCTCGGGGCGCATGGACTGCGACGTTGAACGGTCAGTCGGTGATTGAACGCGCCGGCATCCACGTGGAAGCGGTCGCGCGCGGGCCGCTGGTTCCCGCCGCCGCCCGCTTGCAGGCGGACGTGGTTTTGGCGCGCACTCCGGCGGGGGAGGCTTACTCGGTGGCGCTGAATTCGATCGAGGGAGGAGTGGTCAGCCGTTTGCTCAATCTGGATGGCGATTATGTCGCCGGCTCATCGACGCTGGTGGGATCCTGGCAGGTCCTGGCCAACCACCGGCAGGTGACGGCGTTTGCCTTGGGCTTTGCCGTGCCGGAGTTCTCGGTCTCGGGCGACGGCCGGTTCGAAGTGAATTTTGCCGGGAAGAATCTGCAGCTGGCGGGACGGTTGAGCGGCAACGCCAGCCGGCTGGATTTCGTTGATCCCCGGCTGCGCGAGATCAACGGACTCGGCGCGACGGGTACGTTCGATCTGCGTTACGATCGCCGCCAGTTGCGGGTGGCGGACCTGACGGTGCAGATCGCGGCCGGAAAACCGGTGCTCTCCGTGCGGGCGGTCCAGGCCTTCACCGTGGATCTGGCGACGGGTGACATCGCGCCGTCCGGCAGCCTGCGGGAGCTGGTCCATATCAATCTCGATGGAGTACCGGTTAACTGGATACGATCATTCTTCCCCGGAATCGAGTTGTCCGGCGACGAGATCGAGGGCGAATTGGTCGCCGCCTTGCATGGCGCCGGCCGGGTCTGGTTGCGGACGATTTCGCCGCTGAGCGTGCACGGACTCGCGCTCAGCCAGGGCGGCCGGATCGTGCTGCGCGCCCGCGATGTCCGGCTCGATGCCGAAGTGGAACATTCCCGGGAGGGAACCGGGGTGCAGTTGACCAAGCTGAGCGTCGCGACCGCTACCGGCGACCAGCTGGACGGGCGGGGCGTACTCACGGTGAAGCCGGGTGGGGATATTTCCGCGCAAGCGAGCTTCGATGCCAGCCTGCCCTCTGGGTCCCGTTCGTGCCTCGTGGCCGGACCGATGATCGCGCATGGCTCGGTGGCGCTGGCGGAGTCCGGCGGGATCATTCAAGTCGACCGAGTCGAGGCGCATCTGTCCACCATTGGCGGGCGCCCGCTCGTCGACCTGACCTCACCCGGAGGTTTCCGGATCGATCCGCGCCGGCGGCAGATTACCACCTTGACCGGGATCCCAGGCGAGGTGTTACGGGTGAAATATGGCCGGATTCCCCTGGATGTGTGGAAACCGTGTCCGGACTTTCTTGAACTCAAGGGCGAGCTCATCGCTGGTGAATTGGTGTTGCGCGCGGAGGGAGAAGGATTGCGGTTGGCCGGGGTCGCACCACTCCGGCTGGAAAACGTGTCGGCCACAGGCGGAGGAATGACCTGGTTGAAGGATCTGGTTGTCGAAACCGACCCGACGATCGATTACTCCGCGCACGGCGCGACCGCCCGGATGGCGGAATTGCGTGTCATGAATCTGAACGGTGCCGTGCTCCTTTCCGCACAGGCTAACGTCACGGTCGACTCGGACCTGACGAACCCCAAGTTCCAAGGCACGACCTCGTTCGACTTGGCGGTGCCCGTTCTGGCGGGCCAGCCGCTGATGGGCGGCGTGGAAGCGCCCCGACTAGGCAAGCTGACCGGGAACGTGAATTTCTCGTTCGACCATGATCTGCTGGGCGAAGGCCGGCTGACGCTCAGCGGGCTGGTGTCGCCCACAACCGGCGAAGCGCTGCCGGTGGCCAATCTTTCCTTCCGGGCCGGCCTCAACGACCAGGGGGAGATCGCGGTGCAGGCGCCGGTGCTGGTGGATCGCGCGGGTCAGCGGTCGGATCTGACCCTGGCCGCGACACTGCGCCCCACTGTTGCCGGCCGAACGATCGATGGCAGAATCACGGGCGAGCATTTTGCGGTGGACGATGTGCTTTTCCTGCTGCAGGCGTTCTGGCCCCGGAAGGGCACGCCGGCGGGCGCGCTTTGTATCTCATCCGTGCCGCCGCAGGTTCTTCTGTCGCCGCGCCTGACGGAGGCAGAATCGACCGCGCTGGTGGTGCCGGGCTGGAAAGGACTCACCGGCCAGGTGCAGCTTGACGTCAAATCGGTCGTGTATGGGCGCCTGCCGGAGGTCCTGGACCTCAAAGGCCGCCTGGTGATCGAACCGCAGCGTCTGGCCTTGGAAAACGTGGCGGCGCGTCTCGGGACCGAAGCCGGGCAGTTGCAGCTCGACGGCGAGGTCCGGTGCAACGCGGACGATCCTCAGCCGTACCAGACAAGTTTCGATCTCGAGGTGAAAGAGTTCGATCTTGGCTCGATCTTCAAGGCAATGGACCCCGGCAAGCCGCCGACGGTCGAAGGGCGCTTTGACGTCCACGGTCAGGCCAAAGGCGCCGGGCGGACACTGGGCGAACTCCTTCGGCAGACGCGGGGGGATCTCGTGCTGCAAAGCCGGAAAGGCGTTTCCCGTTTATTGGACCGGCCGCCGCCACCGCCGCCGCGGTCCACCGGCATCGTGAGCGGCGTGACCAACACCGCCGCCCGCCTGATCGACAATCTCGGAGAGAAGGTCGGCAAGATGGTTTCGTATACCGACCCGACCGATGAGATTGCCGGAATGCTGGGCGAGGTGTCGTTCGACCAGCTCAGTGTGCGGGTGTCGCGCGACCCGGCAGCAAATCTCTGGCTCACCGAGTTCACCCTGGTTTCCCCGATCCTCCGTTTGCAAGGCGAGGGCGTCGTTACGCCCGAGGCGGACAAGTCGTGGTTCAACCGGCCGCTGAAGCTGACGTTGAGCCTGGGAGTGATGGGGACCGTGGAGAAGGCCATGACCCAGGCCAAGGCGCCGATGCTGTCCACCAACCGGGATGATCTTGGCTATCTGAAATCGACCGATCCCTTTGATGTTGTCGGCACGCTCGACCAGCCCGATCCGGGGCAGCTGTATACCATGGTCGCGCGCTCGATGCTCGGGAAGCTGCTGCATTGAGCGGCGCCCGGGCTCGGGTCGGGTGCGCCCAGCGTCACCGACTGCGGCGATTCACTGCACAAAATCTGTGAGGGAGCCCGGAAGAATTTCATCCGCCTCGAGGGAATACTTGAACGGCAGATAAAACGACCGATCGCGGACGGTATAACGATCGATGCGAATCCAAAGCGGCCGGCGGGTGAAATAGATGGCCACGTAGTAACGCGTGATCCGTTTGGAAGGTCTGCTGCAACGATTCCTCCCAGAGGCGGTCAGCGTTTGACGGGTCGAGGGCGTAAGGCGCGACGCCGCTGTCTTTGTTTCCGGTGGTGGAGGTGATGTCGGCGGCGACCCGCGCTCCAGCGTCCGGATCGCGCACCGCGAGGGTGACTCGCGGCCGGAGTGCCAGCGGAGGTCGCCGAGTCTGTCGACGGGTTATTGCGCCTTACTGACGGTAAAATCGGCGCTTCCCTCCCCGTCTGGAACCAGGGTTACTTGATACACTGCGACCTGGTTGGCATCGTGCCTTACCGTCCAGCGCTCACTGCCAAGTTTCTGGTTGTCGTAGGGGAGGATCACTTCGATTCGAACAAGCGTTCTCTCCTTGGCGTTCGGATAGGCCACTTCATCCGCATGCCCGACTCCTCTGACGGTGGCAACCAGGTCGTGAAACGAGTTATTGCTCGCGCAAGACTGCTTCCGCACCTCCGGCGCATAAGTGAGCTTCGGGGAACTTCCGATTGTTGCGCAACCGGCGAGCGTGATGATCATTACGAATAACGGCAGTTTTTTCATGGGATTTGGGTCAGGATGCAGCGGTGGGAAGCCGCTTCGATGCTGGTTTTGCCGAGACGTCAGAACCGGCTCCGCAGCTGAAGTGCCCGCTGAGGTCGTCGAGTGTGGTTAGCCGGACGTTTCTAAGCCTCTGCTTGAAGTGAACAATTGTCGCGACACGGATTTCGGTTTCCGAGCCGCCGGAGATGATGCGATACGGCGACTCGTGGACTTCTTTCAACGGTATCCGGAGGATTCTGGCCACTGCGGCGGACTTGGCAAGCGGGCTCTTCTGTCTCGGCTAACGCGTTTGCGAGCAGCAATCATTGCTTTGGTGCCCACTTTCCCATTTTTGCGAACACGGGAAAGGCGAGGCAGGGCCGCAGGCAGGCATGATTCGTGCCTCGGGGGAAGGCAAAAGAGGCAAGCGTTCCGCCAAGAAACAAAATGGATAAGGCGGTAAATTTAGCCCTTAGAGCGGTTTAAATTGAAATGTGGCCGAGAACACGAACGTAGCTGCGAGCGCCAGCGAGCGGATGGTTCGTCCACTCGCTGGCGCTCGCGGCTACACTTTTTCTGAAACCGCTCTAGCCCTCCTGATGATTACTCCCAGCGGCCGATGGCGGACAGAGGTTTCATGATTTCCCGGTTTCCCAATTTTTCGATTTGCCTGCGCCTACAGCAGCAGCAGCGCGGGCTTCTCCAGCAGTTCCTTGAGGGCGGCGAGGTACCGGGCGCCGGTGGCGCCGTCGACTACGCGGTGGTCGCAGGAAAGGGAGAGCGACAGGCGCTGGCCGATGACGACATGGTCGTTGCTGACCACCGGTTTTCTCACCGTCGTGCCGATGGCGAGGATCGCGGCGTTGGGCGGGTTGATGATGGCGGTGAACCGTTCGACTCCCATCATCCCGAGATTGGACAGGCAGAACGTTCCGCCGGAAAACTGCTCGGGCTTGAGTTTTTTTGCCTTGGCGAGGTTGGCGAGTTCGCGCGCCTCGGTGCTGATCTGGAAGACAGTCTTGCGGTGCGTGTCACGGATCACCGGGGTGATCAGGCCGTCTTCGATGGCGACCGCGAAGGCGACATGGGCCGCGGCATGATGGCGGATCGCGGGCTGGCCCGAGGGATCGACCTCCCACGAGCAGTTGACCGCGGGTACGACGCGCAACGCCTCGGCGGCGGCCTTGAGGATAAAGTCGTTGATCGAAAGTTTGACCCCGTCCTTTTCGAGCCCGGCGTTGAGTTGGGTACGCAGAGCGAGCAGCGGTTCCGCATCGATCTCCACTTCAAGGTAGAAATGGGGGATTTGCGTTTTTGATTCGACGAGCCGCCGCGCGATGGTGGCGCGCATGTTGGAAACCGAGACGAGTTCGTCATTTTGGATCGGCCCCTTGGCCAGAAACGAGGGGACGCCCGACAATGCGCTGGGCGGGCCGGATGGCGGGCCCGGGTGCTTCGCGGCCGCCAGGATGTCGGCCTGGACGATCCGTCCGCCAGGGCCGGTGCCTTCCAGACGCGAGAAGTCGACGCCTTTCTCGGCGGCGAGTTTTCGGGCCAATGGAGAAACCCGGACTCGCGAAACCGGAGAGGGGAGAACGGAAACCGGAGAGGATGCGGAAACCGGAGGTGGGATACCGGAGGCCGGCGGCATGGCGGCGGAGACTGGAGGCGGGATACCGGAAGCCGGAATGGGAATAATGGGCGGAATCGGACTCTGGCTGACGGTCTTTCCGGTCTCCGGTCTCCGGTCTCCGGTTTCGGCACTCCGGTTTCCGCGTTCAAGGATCGGTACGTCGACCTTTTCTCCGGGTTCGCCAACGGCGCAGAGCGGCCCGCCAATCGGCACCTGCGCGCCCACAACGACAAATTGTCTGAGGAGCGTGCCGTCATAGAACGACTCGAGCTCCATCGTGGCCTTGTCCGTTTCGACCTCGGCCAGGATGTCGCCAGACTTCACGCTCGCGCCTTCCGGTTTCAGCCATTTGACCAGCGTGCCCACCGTCATGGTGTCGCTGAGTTTCGGCATTTGAATAATCTGAGCCATGGCGGGAGAGTTTCGGTGGCAGAGTTTCTGGTGGACAGAGGCGGATGGCGCCAACGCAGATCGGCTAAAGGACCAGGTCCGCATATTTCCCAAGGCGGCCTCTGCTGCAATCAAACAATCGTCTGAAGCAATTAAACCACAAATGGCCCGGATGGGTACGGATACACTCACTTCCGTTATCCGTGTTAATCTGTGTGATCCATGGTGAAAATTTGTTTTCCTTTTGGTTGCGGCCTCCGCCGGGCGCTACCGCATCCATCGCCTGGCCGGCCGGGCTCCTACTTACTGAACGTCACCGAATGAAGGGACAGTTGTTAGCGTGGCGTAGTGCGGTGCTTTAGCCCGCACTCCCGGGCGAAGAGGGCGCAGGCTGAAGCTCTGCGCTACGGGGAAGCCCGTCACTGCAATAGGTCATCCTCAGTAAATTCGGTCAGAGCATCTTCAGCACGGCCTCCATGATCCGCTGCAGATTGGGCAGCTGTTCTTTTTCCAGCGCCATCGAGTAAATTGCCGGGGCATCGAGGGCCGTTAGCCGTTTAACCGGAGCGTCAAGGTCGTCGAACGCCCGGTCCTGGATCAGATAAGCCAGTTGGGCGCCGACTCCGCAAAAGGGCTTGTTCTCCTCGACCACCAATACCCGGTGGGTCTTCCGAACGGAACCCAGGACGGTGTCCTCGTCCAGCGGACGGATGGAGCGCAAGTCGACGACTTCGACCGAGACGTCGTGTTCGGCTTCGAGCAGTTGGGCGGCCTTGAGCGCATTGATGACCGGCCGGCCGTGGGCCACGATGGTCAAGTCGGTGCCGGCGCGCTTCACGTCGGCCAGGCCGAGGGGAATCAGGTATTCGCCGGCCGGGACCTCGCTCTTGTCGTTGTAGAGAATCGTGTTCTCCAGAAACATCACGGGATCATTGTCACGGATGGCGGACTTGAGGAGTCCCTTGGCATCGTAGGCGGTGGCCGGGCAGACGACCTTCACTCCCGGATGGTTGGCGAGGACGTTCTCCGGCGTATGACTGTGGGTTGCGCCGACGTTGGTCCCGCCGTTGGCCGGCCCTCGGATGACGATCGGGACGTTCACCTGCCCGCCGGACATATAGCGGACGTTGGCGGCATTGTTCAGGATCTGATCGAATGCAACGGAGTAGAAGCTCCAAAACATGAGCTCGATGACGGGGCGAATCCCGAGCATGGCGGCGCCGACACCAAGACCGACAAAGCCCGCCTCGCTGATCGGGGTGTCGATCACGCGTTTCGGCCCAAAGCGGGCCAACAGGCCTTCGCTGACCTTGTAGGCGCCCTGGAACTGGCCCACTTCCTCGCCCATGAGGACGACGTTGGGGTCGCG
>Ga0182011_10001064_pt1 | contig 24002 bp, 32 predicted proteins | sample 711E1DmetaG_FD_120481 | JGI IMG/M metagenome (GOLD analysis project Ga0182011, IMG submission 120481) | Permafrost microbial communities from Stordalen Mire, Sweden - 711E1D metaG | ecosystem: Environmental > Terrestrial > Soil > Wetlands > Permafrost | place: Sweden: Stordalen | collected...
AAATTTGCGGACTAGATTCGATTCCGGAGAACCGCTGGCTTTTTCTGTGCCAATGAAAGTTCATAAAAAAGGCTCTAAACATGAGTTGTCCTGGTTCAAAGTATTCCTCCAGAGAGATGAAAACCTGAAAAAACCACAAGGCTATTTCATTCGTGAGGGTGTGACAATTCCTGGAATCCCGTCCTTTAAGGAACGAAGGATCAGGGGAGTCGTCGTTATCGACAAAGCACCACTGACAACGATGCTGGGAGATGCGGAAAATCCCGCTCACACTGAATGGCAAAATGATTCATCAAAATTTAAGAATCGTTACGAGCACGGGTGGAGTTGTCTAAAATTTGTTAAAGACAGTATGAGAGAAATTGTATGGCGACTGATACAACCAACCGGTGGAATTGATCGGGAACTTCTCAGCGATATTTTCTTTAACGAAATTCCCGTTGAACAAGAAGATAAAGCCAAAAAAATACAAAAACCGGCCGAAGAAAATGAGGGTGAAGAAAGTGAGGATGATTTTGTTTTCCCGGAAAGTAAACCTCGTTTAATCATATTAAGCAGAATAAAAAGTGGGATAGCAATCCGGAAAAATCCTCGAACACAGGATTTGCCCGTTTCGGTCAGAGCTGAGTTCGCATATAACGTGAGAAAGGGGAACCCTTTCAAGAAATACCTCCCGGCGGATTTTGCTTTGGAAAAAGATCCGTTAATTGTAGAAAGCAAGAACGTCCGGATAATGACCAAGGCAAACAATATTCTGGAATTTGAAATTGAGAATTCGGAATTTAGCATAGAGATCTCCGGTTTTGATGAAAACCGGGATCTGGTTGTTAAAGCGAATTACAGGATGGAGTCAGCATGATCCGGAAATTTAACTATACCGGGAGGAAAAAAATCCCCCGTTCGGATTTAAAATTTTTCTTCGAAGATGTTTCAAAGGTACCGTATACATTCAATGCTGAGCTTAATCTGGAATCTATCAAATTACCAAAAAATGCTGAAGTCTGGATTGAAGCGTATGATACATCGTCTTTTATGAGATTTTCTTTTGGCAATGTTGGAAATATCCGTATTCCCCCTTCTGAAAAAAGACGACTAACCGATATTCATAGTACCGATGCAGTCAGATTCCGCGTCAAAGTCATTGACAATACCGGTAAACATGGTAAAATTCTTGCGCTGGCGAACGGGATTGCCACAACAGGAACACAGCCCGAGACCTCGCAGAAAAATCCATTACTTCCGGTAATTTATAAAGATCTTGAACAGGAAATGTGGCGTCTTGAATATACACCAGAGGGTCCTTTCCTGGTTATAAATAATCAATTGATTGATTATGGGATTCGTGAACATGTAAGAACAGATAATTCCTTCATCAGTCTGGTGTATCCTACAATAATTCGGGAAATCCTTTTACGAATATTCCTTTATCAAGAGGTTTTTGAAACTGAAGGTGAAGGTTGGGAGAATGACTGGCTTAAATTCGTTACAGGGATCCCTGGGAGTGCAGATCTGCCGGAGCCCGAGGAAGATAGTTCAGGAAAAACCCAGAATACGGAGGATTTCCTTGAATGGATTGATAATGAAGCAGTCCCTGCATTCTGTAAAAAATTCGATTTCAAGGAAAAATATCAGCAGGAATTATTAGGGGGAATTAAAGAATGACCCTTGTCCGCAGATTCAATAGTGAAGGAATAAAAGAATTTCAAACGATCCTCCGATTAATTCAGTCGGGTGAACAAGAAACCGTTCCAAACGAATTTTTGTCCGATAATCGATTTTCCCAACCACTTCAACAAGCTATTGAAATCGAGGATAAAAAATTTTCAAACCGGTTCGATGCTGCGGTTTATCTTCATACTATACTTGGCTCTTTAAAAAATCAAAATAAATTTTATGATATGGAAATTTGGTCCTGGCTTGCCGCTTTCTATTTTGATCAATTGTGTCCTCCGGAAAAAAATGGGAAACGAAAACCAAAAAGCGATTACAGGTATATTCTGAACAGCAAAGATTGGGACCGAATTTTCAGGCATTTACTCGCAGGTCCGGTTGTAATTTTCGATTTTCATCAGGAAAATTCAAAATTATTTCTTTACAATCCTATGAATAAATCTGGTGATTTCGTCCTTCAACTCATGGGGCGCCAGGAAATTGCGACGAATAAAACAATTATTGAGGTCGCGAATAAATTGTATTGGGATCCAAAAACACTTCGACCAAAACGCGGTGCATCATCGACAGATTTTAAGCCGGGAACTTTGAGAAGGTTTGCTGCGGTTCTTTCCCAGCTTGAGCTTACATATGATTTACAGGCTGTTACCCCGGAAGAACTGACCATTCTTCTTCCGGCGGAATTCGGAAAATGGCTTAAATCCTGAAGTAAAAACGGCAATCTTTCACTTTCACAGAACGCATTAAGAAGAGTTTTAAGACGGCGTGAGAATTAGTAGTACAGATTATTTTCACTGATATTTATGGCAGTCCGGAAGAAGAAAAGTCAAAAAACTCCGATACGGTTCATCGATCTATTTGCCGGTATCGGCGGCATCAGGATTGCCTTTGAAAAGGCCGGTGGGGAATGTGTTTTTTCTTCCGAGTGGAACAAATTTGCCCAACAAACCTATGAGAAGAATTTCGGAGAGGTTCCGCTGGGGGATATCCGGCAGATCGCAGCTGCAGATATTCCGGATTTTGATTTATTATGTGCAGGTTTTCCCTGCCAGCCGTTCTCCATTGCCGGCGTATCGAAGAAACAGAGTCTGAACAAACCTCACGGCTTCGAGGATGAAACCCAGGGAACCTTGTTCTATGAAATTCTCCGCATCCTGAAAGAGAAGAAACCCGCAGCGTTTTTCCTGGAAAATGTGAAAAATCTGGAGAGGCATGACAAAGGGAAAACCTTCACCGTTATCCGGGATTCGCTGACAGACGCCGGGTATTCTTTCACTTACCGGGTGATTAATGCCAAATCGCTCGTCCCCCAGAACCGCGAGAGAATTTTCATGGTTGGGTTCCTGGACCCGGAGATCGGGTTTACCTTCCCGGAAATACCGGATCTGAAACCTCGCATCCAGGATATCCTCGAAGAGGATGTTCCGGAAAAGTACACCCTCACCGATCACCTCTGGGAATATCTGCAGAATCATGCCGAGAAACACCGGCTGAAAGGAAATGGTTTTGGTTTCGGTCTTGTCGATGTCAATAATCATTGCCGAACCCTGTCAGCCCGGTACTACAAAGACGGCAGCGAGATCCTGATTCCCCAGGAAGGAAAGAATCCCCGGAGACTTACTCCCCGTGAATGCGCCCGGCTCCAGGGATACCCGGAATCGTTTGCTATCCCGGTTTCCGATACCCAGGCATACAAACAGTTTGGTAATTCGGTTGCCGTTCCTCTTGTTAAGATTCTGGCAAAACAGGTTGTCCGCACAGTAAACGAAAAACCGCCAAACCTGCTGGCATATCCCCTCAGGACAAAGACCCGGCGGATTTGCGTATCATAAGAGTGCCATAATTTTCTTTACGACTTCTTCAGGCTCTTGTTTTATCTCATGCTCCCAAATCCGGATAACCGTCCATTCGTCATTTTTTAATTGCTCATTCACTTTTTTATCTCTGTCAATATTGGACTGGATCTTTTTCATCCAGAATTCATTCCGGGTCTCCGGCTCCTGAAAGTCAACCGGGCATTTATGCCAGAAGCAGCCGTCTATGAAAACTGCAATTTTCTTTTTTACAAAAACGATATCCGGTTTGCCGGGAAGGTTATAATGAATTCGATAACCCCTGATACCGGAAGCGAAGAGCATTTTTCTTAATTTTATTTCCGGAACTGTGTTTTTCCCCCGGATTCGTGACATATTATATGTACGCTGCTTAGGCGTGAGAACATCAGTCATGGACAGGATCGGGTTTCATGCAGTTGTTTTCTGGACATACTCGACAAATGATCCAAGAGTCAGAAGTTTGTTTCTCCACGGCTCGGGGAAACTTTTCAGATTCCGGTGAGGGATTACCAGCTGCACATCCGCTCTTTCCATTTCTCCAAGCTGATTTGATGATATTCCCTGCTGGAGAGTAAACAGATGTTTTTTATCTATCCGATCTGCCTCATTGAGAATCTGGCGCCACCGGTCTTTACAGGTTGTTTTTGAACCGAGGAATATCAGTCCGTCTTCACTGAATGCAGGATTGTGATATTCTGCAATCCCCGGGAAAATAAAATCCGGACGGCTTTTTCCTTCTGTTATTCCCCCGTGAGAATAAGAAATTTTTTTCTCATCAAAAATTGCAGCGAGATGATGTTCAAGGGATTTTCCGGCCCGACTTTTTCTCCGGTTCAATACACTTCCCGCAAATTCGATAATTTCATCGAGAGTATGTTCACCCCGGTTGATATATGGCTGATATTGTTTATTCTCAATGAGTCGGAATAATTCATATTCGGTATCGAGCCATTTGACAAGCCGGTCATCAGGATCAGATGGTACTCCGATTGTTTCGCAGATTTTTCTTGAAATATCTGATAATTCTGCCGTTTCCGGAAATGCAGTTCCAACCCTGCCAATGAAATCCGCAAACAACCGGTTCTTATCGGTTATCGGAGTTAATGCAACCGGACCGGTCTTATCAACATTTTTTATTCCGCCGGTATCCATATGAGAAATATCAAATTCTGCAAGAAATGTTTCGATATCATAGTCGGAGTCGAGAACCCATCCGCTAAATTCATCCTTACCGGTTTTTATCAGAATAACCAGAGAACCGATATGTGCATCTTTTAGATAAGGAAACCCACGCCCGAATCTGGTCAGACGATATTCGCGTCGTGTACCTTCCCCATACCAGATGCACCGGCTTTTTGTTTCGAGGTCTACGGAATCCCATTGTATCGTGACCGGCAGATCCTTATTTTTTCCTTTTATTCCCGGCGAATCGAAGAAGATCGGCCATGAAGAATTCGGGAGATAAAATCCGCTCTGATGCGATCCGGTGGAACCCGCATCATTTGCCGATATGAATTTGTACAAAAACGGATTTTTTTTGCATGATGTTATGATATTCTGAAGGCTAGAGATGTTTGAATCGGAGACCCTCCAGTTATCAAGAGACTGCTGATCTTCATAAGAATATAGGAAATCTTTACTCATCGCGGTTCCTGGCGTCTTATTTTATCAATCTTTACCTAATGAGCCGTTTATCGTGATTGCCGATATTTGTTTGGTTCTTGAAATGTCGGAAGTTTTTGCATTTCGTTTTTTTATAGCATTCCGGGGCTAGCCCACGCGGCGAGGGGCGGAGCCCCGATGAGCGTCAATACCCCCTCTTCCCCGGCACAACCCCCCGCACCCCCCCTCGTGGATACGGCACATCCCCAACATATCGCGGGATCACATGGCAATGGCAGTGCATCACCTTCTGCCCGGCCACCGTACCGACATTGAACCCGATGTTGATATTTGCATTTTTCTTTCGTGTATGGAGCCACAAATCAACAGGATTAATCATAACTCATGTTCTAAAGAGAGTTGATAACATGAAAAGAAACAATCCTTCAAACCGGCCGGATATTCTTGAGGGCGCACCACTTCATTATGCTCCCGAGAATGAGTTAGGCGTGGTCTTTTTATTCTCACATATTCAGAAAAAATTGCGATTGACCGTTGATGAAATCCAATCTGGTTTTCCTGATTGTATCGCATATCAGAAAATCGGGGGAAAACAAAAAAGGATCAGAATTGAATTTGAATTCAAATCCCGGAATTTCAAATCTCATGAACATGAAGCCAATGACTGTGACTGGATCGTATGCTGGGAGCATAACTGGCCTGATGTTCCGGAAAAACTTCGTGTTATTGAGTTACAGCGATTTTACGGACTCGGTTTTAATATCTGGATCCAGCCGGTCAGTGGGGAGTTCGGAGAAACATTGTCAGAAATCGATCGCGATGACCAATGGACAGTTCCCAGTCTTGCACATAAAAACGATTTGATTCTTTTCTATCACACAACTCCTGATAAATGTATCAAGGACATTTTCGAACTTGTGGGCGATGTCAAGCATGTAAAAGCCGGCTGGAAAGAAGGCAAAGATTACATGAGTTCAATCAAACGTGTGTGTCAATTAAAATCACCGGTTTTTTTTGAAGATATGAAACAGAACAGAATTCTGAAAACATCTCCTTTTGTCCGAGGCACGATGCAGGGACGACCTAAAGTGACAGAATACTGGCCGTGTCTGTTTGATATTATTGTGAGTCGGAACCCTTCAGTAAAAAAAGCATTAATGAAATTTGATCCGGAAAAATTTTGATTATTTTTTCATTCACCTTTTAATCTGTCATCGAAAAAAAATCCGGCATATGCCAGAACGGAGCAGGTGCCCCCTGCTGACCGGGAATCCGTCCCAGCGGGCGTAGCAGAGATCATTCCGGGCGACAACATCCTCATCAGGGGGATTGCAGAACGGGCACTTCACGGATTACTCCAGGACTGGTACCCGAGAACATCAACCAGGTATCTGCATTTTTTATGAAGACTGGAAAAGGCCTGCTCCTGCCAGTTTGCGGCATCAGCATCTTTCCCGATGAGGGAATAGCGTATTTGTTCCATGAATACGTCAGGGTCAGATTCGTTCATCTTATTCCAGTACCCGATAATGTGTTCTTTTTGCCGGACAAGGAGATCCGGATGAGGAATAAAATCACTCTTTGTCTGGTTTTCTGTTTTCATGGCCGGTAAAATATTCCATAACTCATTGTTCTTCCATACCGAGAACGGGATCATATGATCCAGTGCTTTTTCATCGAGATGAGTAATCGTTTTACCGGACCAGACTGATTTCAATGTGCCTTCCTTCCTTTGCAACTGGAGAAAGAAAGACTTTGAATCCTGGATATCCCGCTCTCTTATCGGCTCGGTTGCAATTATCTTCAGTAAATCCCCGAAGGTCTTTTTATTGCACATTGAATCGTGAGTCAATTGGGCCCAGCCAAAAAGGATACTTTTGTCACCGGTAACAAAGGGTCCGACTTCCACAAATGCACGGTAATAATCAGATCGCAGGGAGAAAGTCCCAAAATTTCTGATAAGATAATCCCGGCTGATCTGAACGTTTTTATCATATCTGGGTAGTCTTTTTTCATGAACGAAGATTTTTTCATTCACTGAAGTTCCCAGGTGGACCATCGGCATGTCGGTGCTTTTATTGCAGATTTCCCTGGCCAAATCAAATACTGCCTTATGGATATCTGCGGAAAACCTGCCCTTCGAGAGATCGCCCGCAAATTTGGAATACCCCCCTTCTCTCCCCCGGTAGTGTGCAATAACCGGATCAAATGACTGCCGGAATTTTGTTTTGCGTACATTATTTTTTTCACTTTTTTGCTGGGGGATTTTCTCTTCAAAGATCGGGTAATAATACAACATCCATTGCTCAATCATCAACCCAAGTGGAAAAGTCACCCATTCAGGATCATTTTCCGCAATCCTGTGTTGATCGGATTTCTCACAAATCTCTATTGCACCCCGTAAAAGAGCGAACTTGTAGGTTGCGTCCTTTCGTTCGCGTCCTATAAGCAGGGAATTGATTTTCTTGAAATTTTCAGAGATACCGGTGCTCATTCGTATCGGATTATCCTTTTTTCTATGGCATAAGGATTCGGATTTGTCCGGGGCTTAGCCCACGCGGCAAGGGGCAGAGCCCCGATGAGCGTCAAAACATCGTTTGACCGCGAACCGGTCCCAACGGGCATAGCAGAGATCATTCCGGGCGACAATATCCTCATCAATGGGATTGCAGAACGGGCATTTCACCGGCTCCATGCACCGGACCCCGGGTGAGATATTCGCACTTTTCCACGAGGCACTCAAGGACAGCATACGGCCAGCCGGGCCTCACTCACCTCCCCCGGCACATCACTTTCACCCCGCCAACCGGGATCCTTATCCTCCCGACTCCCGACTCTTCCGTGGAGAGAAACGTTAACTGGAACAACCGGATTAAATCCTCGTTGTCCTTCTTACGGGTGAAGTGTGCGGCGGGATTTTAGAATTTCATGGGACTTCCGGAAATTCCGCTCAGGATCAACTGCCGCTTTCAAAGCAGGAATACCCCGGGCAATGTAATGCTGATAACAAAGATTTGAGAATGAAGTGAAAATCGCCAGAAGGAACCGGAACATCATGACTCTGGACCAACTCATCAACGAAATCGAAACGCGGGAACTTGAATTCAAGGAAAAGCCTAATCCCGCACTCTTCAAGACTTTGTCGGCGTTTTCCAACACCAATGGGGGAGTTGTGTTCATTGGTGTATCCGATAAAAAAGAGATCACCGGGTACCGCTGCTCAAACGCCGATCTCAAGGAACTCTCAGACACAATCGTCAATAAACTTGCCATACATCCCGTCATCGAACCTGTCGGGTGCGAAGGAAAAACCGTTCTCCGGATCGATGTGAAAAAGAGCAAAAGTCCGGTCGCGTACGAAGGCCGGTATTATACACGGGTGGGAAACACCACGAGGCTCATGGACATCGAGGAACTCAAAGAATTCCTTATTTCAGGGATTGAATGGGACAGCCTGCCTTCACAGAGCGGACTTGCGGATATTGACGAGGAAACCGTCCGGCTTTTTGTTCGCCAGGCAAAAAGCGCCGGGAGGCTCCCTGGCGCTGACGAGCACGAACCGGTTGCGGCAATACTCACGCGGCTCGGGCTCATAACCGGCGATCAACTGACCAATGCAGCGTTCCTGCTTTTCGGGAAAAAACAGGACAAATATCTGTCTGATGCGGTGCTTCGCATCGGCCGGTTCAAAGACGGGGCGACCATTATCGGGGACCGCTGGATTGCAGGGAACCTTTTCCATCAGCTCAGTGAAGGGGAAGAAGCACTCAGGAATTTTGTCAACGTGCGCTATGAAATTTCGGGAGAAACACCGGAGCGTAAGGAGCATTGGGATTACCCGCTCCCTGCACTCCGTGAAGCACTCATGAATGCCCTTGTTCACCGGGATTATTTCAAAAAGAACGAACAGATCATGATAAAAATCTATGACACTGCGATCTGGTTCCATAATCCCGGGGGTCTGCCAAAGGGGATATCAATCGAGCAGCTGAAAGCAAAGCCTCAGTCAATACCACGAAACCCGCTGATCGCAAGGATCTTCTATCTCGCTGGTTATATCGAGCGGTACGGTTCCGGCATCCAGAGGATACTTACATCGTTTGCGGACGCAGAGCTTCCTGAGCCGGAATTCAAGACAGATGCCTGGGGTTTGACCCTGACGATGCAGAAGGATATCTTCACGGAGGAATATCTCGCGCAGACTGGACTGAATGAACGACAACGATTGGCATTATCCTATGTACGGGAGCATGGGGAAATCACCAATAGTGCTCTCCGGCAGATTGCATCCGTTTCACGGAGAACCGCCGCATATGATCTTTCCCATCTCGTAAAAACTGGAGTTCTGAAAGTGCAGGGTACTAGAAAAGCAGCACGCTACATCCTTAACCCAATTGGACCTCAGAGAATTTAGAAAAATCATTCGGGGAGTACGATATAAAAACAAAAGTCCATTGCGCATAATTGCCCATAAATTGCACATAAATTACCGGTTTCCGACCGATTACTAAAAAATTGAAATTGGAGGATTGTATACGTTTCGAATGTCATCAGCAGGGGGACAAGGCAGGTTTTGGCACTCGCGAGAGGCTCCATGCACCGGACCCCCGGACCCCGGGTGAGATATTCGCACTTTTCACCAGGCCCTGCGACCCCACAGGATATCTTCACACCCCGGTAACCCCGCTGGTTCGCAACATTTCAAATAGTTCCTTAGAAATATATTAATCAGGAAACCAGAGGTGAACAGGATGGCAAAACCCATTGAAATCGGGCTGGTGCTGGGAGGAGAAGACGCCCGGCGGTTCCACAAGTACATGGAGGATCCCAAAATCACCAAAGAAGGGCGCAACCTCATCCGCGAAGCCATCAAAATCGCAAAGAAAGAAAAGCTCTATGCCTGATCTTTCCTATTCTGATATCGTCTTCAAACCGCTGGACGCGTTTGACGAGGTCTCTTCTTTTCATTCAACGGAACAGGAGCTTGACGATTTTTTAACAGAGGATGACCTCGAGTAACCAGACCCACCGGCTTTCCGCGACATTTCTTGCCTGCCGGGACGATGAACTGGTAGGATACTTCACGTTAATCAATGACAGTATCGTCGCGGAAGCAGTACATGAATCGGACCGTGAACCCTCATGGGAATACCGCAAATATCCCGCCATCAAGATCGCCCGGATGGCACGTCACCGCGATTTCGAGGGCCACGGAATCGGGACCATCATGCTTCTCCGGATTTTTATCATTGTGCTGCATGTCTCGCAATTCACCGGCTGCCGGATCATCACGGTTGATTCCAAACCCGGTGCTGTCGACTGGTACCGGAAGAAGGGGTTCACGCTTGCGCAGGTGAAACCACGCGATGATACCATTCCCCTCTACATGGACTTCCACCGGTTTGTGTCCCAGGAAGAGCAGCGGGTGCTCGCAACTCTTCCTGACTTCTCTGAATAATTTTTTTATCCGGGATGGAACCGCCAGCATATCTCGTGCCGGAGCCCCGATGAGCGTCAATAATGCAAAAATTTCGTAGAGTGAAGACCCGCCTGCATTCATCGGCATGGTCCTTGAATCTGAGTAGAATCAATTTTGGTCCCCTCCGGATGGCCTCGCAACCGGGTCCCGGTTTTGAAACTGCAATCGCGATCACGATCGCGATCGAAAACCGTTCCGGAAAAATCAGTAACCGGTTTTCATTTCGCAACCGGATCCCGATTTTCATGTGAAAATCGATCAGCGATTTTGATCTGCAAATCGGCTCGCGATTGAAAACCGGTTTTGGGACCGCAAGTACAGACGGAACGTGAAACCGGATCCCGGTTTTCATGGGAAAATCGATCAGCGATTTTGATCTCAAAATCGATCTGCGATTTTCATTTCGCAACCGGATCCCGATTTTGAAACTGCAATCGCGATCATGATCGCGATCAAAAACCAATCCGGATCAATCGCGATCCGATTTTGATCGCTGAACCGGATCCCGGCTCTTCCGGTAAAATCGATCCATGGATGTTTTCTCCAGGGCAAAAAATTTTTTACGTTTCCCGTTGTTTTTGGCGGTAATCTATGGGAGAAAAGTGGAGTAACGGGTAATAATGTTTGTGTTATTTTTTATTGCCGTTTACAAGGAGTATTATCGATAAGTGATATATGGTCAGGTATACTTGTGCATTCAGGGTTAACCAGGGGTTTTCAGATGACCGCTCTGGAAAATGAAGATATCATAGTAATACAGATTCTATTTTGAAATAAAGAAACAACGGACAGGTAACATGACCTCCAATCGCGAACAGGAACTCATCGATGCCTTGATCCGCGTGCTGCTCAAGGGAACCTCTGTTGAGTGCATTCCTGTGGATATCGGGCACGGTGTCCTCCTCTCCGCGTCAGAACTCCACTTTCTTTCTATTGTCAGTAGATTCTCTAGGGAGAATCAGACCCAGCTTGCAACCCGTCTTGGAGTAACAAAAGGTGCAGTATCCCAGATGTCTCAGAAATTAGAAAAGAAAGGATACTTGAAACGATACCAGGATGAGGGAAATAAAAAAAATATCTGCCTGCGTCTTACTGAATGGGGCAATGATGCGACACTTTGGCATGATGGGCTGATGGACCGTATCAGTGATGATCTAAAAAATGAAATTGTAAAAATGGAGACCTCTGAATTACATACCCTTTTAAAAGGTCTTTCAATGATGGAGAATTTGCTGGAGCAAACATATCAGATCCGCAAAAAAAAATTTAACTGAACTACCGGAAAAAAATACTGATAACCTTAAAAAGGAATGATTCTCGTAATTTTTTTAATTCTTCCAAGGGTTTTTGGTTAAAATTAAATAGTATAGCACTATACAATTTTATTGGACGACGTATGTAAAGTAGACATGCAATTTGATGGGGATGAAAAAGAATGATTTCAGATACAACCGCTTTTGCACAACACTGGATAGCAGCCTGGAACTCCCATGATCTTGACCGTATCATGGAGCATTATGCACAAAATGTTGAAGTAACCTCGCCCATGATCAAAGTGGCACTTGACATTGACTCCGGAACTCTCAAAGGAAAAGACAGGGTACGGGAGTACTGGATGGCGGCATTGCAAAAAGTTCCGGATCTCTATTTCGAGATGATTGAGGTAACCCGGAGCGTAAGTTCAATCGCCCTGTATTATCACGCTGTCTTTGAGAAAAATGGTATTGAAGTCATGTTCTTTGATGATGAGGGAAAAATAATAAAAGTCGTTGCCCATTATAACTGACCCCCTGAATGATTTACACCCGCCCAAATCACTGAACACGCGCCGGGAAGCCGGTCGCGGAGCAGGTACGAGTGCGCCGAAGGAGGGCTTTGCCGTGGACATGACATACTCTTCCTGCATCATGGTTAAGCGGAGACAACGCCTCTCGTGGTCAAAGATCGTGCTCTTGGGCACACACTACCAACAAGCACAAAGTGGGGATAAAGATGAACAAGTGGCTGTATAATGAGTTTAAGCATTGCGGTGTTGACTACTCAAAGGCCGGACAGGCTGATGTGTATGACGAACAGCATCAGAAATTCCGCAATTATGAAACTGAGTTTAAGGGAATGATGGATTTTCTTGGACTCCACGATACGGGGAACAAGACAATAATAGACCTGGGCTGTGGTACGGGTGCCATAGCCATCTTTGCGGCAGACGTGTTCAAGACGGTATACGCTGTTGATGTCTCGGATGTAATGATTGAGAAAGCAAAGAAAAAAATCGATAAAAATATTCCTAACCTCAGGTTTGTGCATGCAGGTTTCCTGAGCTATGACCATGAAGGGGAGCCAGCTGACCTGGTTGTTACAAAAGCTGCATTTCACCACCTGCCTGATTTCTGGAAACAGGTCGCGTTATTGCGAATGAACAGGATGCTGAAGATGGGAAGTCTGCTCTATATCCATGATATCGTGTTTCAGTTTGATCCTCAGGAACATGAGCGCAGGATTAATGCATGGATTTCCAGGTTTGGAGAAGTCGCGGGAGAGGAATTCAGGCTGGAAGTCGAGACACATATCCGGGATGAGTACAGCACGTTTGGCTGGATACTGAAGGGAATGTTGGAAAAGGCCGGATTTGAGGTAGAAAAATGCAGGTCAGCCGATGACTTTATGGCGGAATACGCCTGTCGTAAAGTGAATGAACTTAATCGTGAAGAGACAACATAACCAGGAGCTGAAGCCGACCTCGTGCCCCGGAGGCTCACCTCCGCGTTCCAACCAGAAGAAAGAGATATAACATTCCGTTTTTACTCAAATTCTCCTTTTGGAAGTACTGTCAATACCCTCTCTTCCCCGGCATAACCCCCCGCACACCCCCACGCGGATCCGGCACATCCCCAACATATCGCGGGATCACATGACAATGGCAGTGCATCACCGTCTGCCCGGCCACTGTACCGGGATCGGATCTGACAAAGTACCCCGGGCTGTTAGAAATTTTACTCAACCCCCTTCTTGCACAGACCAACTCCGGGACTAGCCCACGCGGCAAGGGGCGAAGTCCCGATGAGCGTTAAATCCCCCTCGTCCCCGCTTGCAACCATAAATGTTGTCACCGGCAAACCTCCCCCAAAAAGAAAAACCAGAGTGACCTTAAAGACCCGGCTCGCTTAACAGTAATCCAAACAAAAAGCCCCCGGGTCAAAAAAATGCAAAATCTCGAAGACTGGTTTTTCAAATTTAACTCCTGGTCATTCAGCCGGCACCAGCTCCTGAATTACTGCAAACGTGCATACTATTACCGGTACATCGGATCGGCGTTGAAATCGTCTAAGGTTCTTGACATTGAAAAAATCAAAAGACTGAAAGGCCTGGACTCAAAATTCGTCATTCAGGGAAAGCTAATCCATGAGGCAATCGAAGACCAGATAACCGAGCACTACCTCGGCAGGAATGTGAACCAGAAAAGTGCACAGGAGAAATACCTTAAGCGCCTCAACGCATTCCAGATAACGGCCGACGATATGATCACCGAATATTTCAACGGTGAAAAACGAGACCCGGCTTTCTTTGACAGCATCCGGACTTCCGGTGTAGAGATGCTCGACACCTTCTTTAAAATTGTCTGGCCGAACCTGAAACCTTTAGAATATCTGAGTCATGAACAATTCGATAATTTTACCATCGACACCGTTCCTGTTACCGTAAAACTGGATTACATTACAAAAAATAATGATGGCAGACTGGTCCTGTCTGACTGGAAGACCGGGAAAGAACGGAGAGAAAGCAATCTTCAGCTGGGAGCGTATGTCCTTTTTGCAATGCAGAAGTACAACAAAGCACCTGAGGATATTTTCAGCGAAATAATTTACCTGGGGAGTTCCGGACGCAATCGTCCCCATAGTTTTTCTCCGGATCAGCTGGATGAAGTCAAAGAGATCATCATCAGCGATTTTGAAAGAATGAATGCTTCGTATGAAATGGATAGTTTCCCGGCAGATCCATCCCCGAAAAAATGCATGAACTGCCCGTTTGCGTCACTCTGTCCCGATACCCGGCATAAAGATACGGAAGAAGTCCGGGACGACACTTCAGTCGATCGATACAGCGATATGCTCGTCGATATCATCGAATAATTTTTGAAAAAACCATTATTTCCACGAGAACCAGGGAAATTCTTTTTTGATATCTTCAAATACAGAAGTTTTAATCCTTTGTCGCTCGTCGGGTAAAATCGTACTGGGAAATAACAGGTAGAGGCGTATCGTGAAGAGGGATTTATTGGCGAGCACCCTCATCAGAGAGTTATCTATCTCCATGATCCGGCTGGACTCTCCGGTCACCCGGTTGAGTACGTTTACGGTTTGATCGTAGTCATCCTCATCATCCTTCGATCGTGTTAAAACTTTATTCGACTCAACCGACAGCCCGACTTTGGTTAATTTTATCTGATTTCCCCAGACCCGCCAGAACCGGCGATCGATCTGATATTTACCTGCAAGACCCGGGATAAGTGACTCAATTCTCTGAATGTCAGATTTAAGTTTGGTTTTCTCTGTCTCGTCCCGCCCACCGATGTATTCAATTTTACAGATCTCTTTTGGAGGGTTTCTCTCAAGAATTGCTTTTGCTTTTTCCCGTACAACCATTGAGGTTTTTGGATCTTCCCGGAGATTCCGGACTTCCTGAAGAATAAAACTGTCATCAAACTGGTTCCAGAAACCATTTTCGATATATTTTATGATACTTTCACTCGAACAATCAATGACACTCCCTTCTTTTCCCAACAATTCAAAGATGACTTCTTTGAGAATCAACTCGAATGCGGCAACTGTTTTGTGATGAATAACCTGGGAGTATTCGAAATAGCGGCACAGGAGGAAATGATCCGCGGTCCGGAGGGCTTTTGGGGTGATGCAGAATTTACCGTTTTTATCAACCCGCATCTGGCTGACTAAATAATTAACATCCACCGAACCATAGGGCAATCCGGTATTCGATGCCGATCTCAACAGATAATCAATCCGGTCGGCGTCAAGATCAGAACTTATCACACTTGAGTATTTCGGGTTATTATCCCGGGTAAATATTGAATAAATCAACTCCGCATTGATCTTATTCTCTGCAAAGATCTTCTGGATTTGTGGATCGTGGATGAGAATTTCTCTCCCGACTGACATATGATTAAGAAAAGTGGGCGCCTTTTTTCCCACGGGAATAACAGGTTCCTTTCCGGCATCCCCGGATTTTTCTGAAATCAGGGATTCCATATAGTCGTCTTTCTTCGGACTGTAATATTCCTGGATGGCATCTTCCATATTGTGGGAATAGGGGTAATGCCCGATGTCGTGTAAAAGACCAGCCAGACGGTAATTTCTGATCTCCTCGTCCGTTATCTCGTAAACGCCATTTCTCCTGAGGGTCTCGAAAATTTTACCGGTGAGATGGCAGACTCCAATAGAATGTGAAAACCGGGTAAAATCTGCGCTCGGGAAAACATAATTCGCAAGTCCCAGTTGCTTGACGTTGCGCAGTCTCTGGAAAACTTTGGTGTTGATGATTTCAACTTCGAGTTTACTGAGTCCGATCGTCCCGTGGACCGGATCATTAACACTCATAAAATTGTATTTTTCCGGAATATTTTCGGTCATCGGGATCAATTATTGAGGAGGTGAGTTTTCCTGAGTGCTTCTTCAGCTCTCGGGATAAAGGGGACAAGTTTTGGTTTTTCTCTCTCAATGTTTGCTCTTGCGATTTCATGATCATATTTACTGAATTGATAATGGACCGAGGCCAGTAACTCCAGCCAGTCCTCCTGGCTCAGGGAAACATCACCAGGTGGGTTGACGATTGGCCGGATGGACTGAAGTGATTCTTTGAGTTGACCCTTCAGGTCCTTTTTCAGATATTCCTGATCACCATCGGTGATGGCCTCATCAAGATCGTAATAGTCCTTGGTGAGTTCAGGACTATACGGTCCCTTGAGGTACCAACCGAAATGATATCCAAGATCGACTCCGGCAATCTGACCCAAATATATTGATTTCTGGACCCTTTTTCTTTCGTCAACGGTGTCAATGTTTGACGGAACACCCAGTTCTTCAAGAAAAAGTTTCAGGGCAATCAGTTTTGTTTTCATGTGACATAACTCCACGGTGGAGAATTAAATCCGACGGTTGGATATTATATTTACTGTGTTTTAAATACATATCTCGCGCGGTGTGAAACTGTTGAATCCACGAGAATTCTTGACTCAATATTTTTTTTAAACTATGAATTTTTATTACTATCTTCACATCTGAGTGAGTTATCTTTCATCTCTTTTTCGATTTGATCTTAACGTGTAAATTATGGTGATCCAAGGCTAGCCCGTGAAGCAAGGGGCGGCGCCCCGATGAGCGTCAACTCTCTCACGCTTTCGTCTTATACACCCGCTCGTATTGTAAAACAAGATTGCCTTTTTCTTCCTTGACGATCAGCCGGAAAATATCCCCCGGGTTGATCCCCTTGGACGTAACAACATCAGAAGGAATTGTGAGATCAAGAGAATTGGAACCATAGTGAAAGCGAGACTTGACGGTATTTTCCTTCTCTGCCATACATCCAATTGGAGATTATGCACATTTAGGGGTTAATGCATAATTATTAAAAAAGTTATAAAATGTGCATAACTTTATTCTCGCCGCCAGCATATCATTCTCCGGTGTCTGGTGATCCAAGTTCGTCGCATCCCGGATCAATAAAAGAAAATCCCTATCGGACACCCCCGGCTCAATAAGTCGGTCTGAACGCAGAGAGGTCGTCCGGGAAAATATCACCAGTCACCATAATTTAGGAAATTATTGACACAATTTTCTATGGCTCCCAACGATGGGAAAAGAAATCGGTTTTATCAATCACGGCTGCTGTATCCAGATTCAGCTAGGGGAGATTTGCCCTCCCTGAATTGATTTGGCCAGGAAATAACATACCGAAAGGCCTAGCTTAATTTTGTGCAGGAGCTTCTTGCACAAATCCTTGGATCCGTCATGAATCCGTCTCCCGCTCTCGAAACTCCCTCACCTTACTTTCACCCCGCCAACCGGGCTCCTTATCCTCACTATCTGATAATAACAGAATCATTTATTGATTCCGGAAGAGAACGAAAGAAACAGGAGGTCTAAGTGAAAGTCTATCTCGATGTCTGCTGCCTGTGCCGGCCATTTGACGACCAGCTCATTCCGAGAATACGGTATGAAAGCGAAGCAGTCATTGCAATTCTGAACCGGTGTTCACGTGACTGGGAAATGGTCTGGAGCTCCGCTATCACGTATGAGATTGCTAAAATTGTTGATCACGACAGAAGACATTACGTCAGCACCTTCGCAGCAAAGACAACCACAAATATTCTCGTGGACCTAACAATTAAGGAACGTGCAACCGTGCTCATGAACCTGGGAGTAAAAGCCCTTGACGCGTTGCATATTGCCTGTGCGGAACGGGCGGGTGCAACAGTCCTGATCACGACAGATGACGCGTTGAAAAACATTATGAGCCACCACAGCGATATAATTTCCATACGAATCGTGAACCCTGCTGCATGGTATGAGGAGGTGACCGGGAATGAAAGTGAAGACACTGCATGAAGTTCATGATGAAGGGATTAATGCTCTGCGTAAGACCCTCGGTCCTGTTGACATGGTCCGCTTCATCCAGATGTTTGATCAGGGAAAGGGAGATTATACCAAAGAGCGTAAGCAGTGGCTCAGTAATGATCTCGATGAAATATGCAACGAGATCTTTGAAATGCAGAAACAGGCCAAAACTGTTTCCGGTTCCGAATAATTCCTTCCTTTTTTCCCGCAGGGGCCGGGAAAGCGGCCCGCCGATCAGATATCTATTGATGGTAAGAATCCCGCTGCGCTGGTTTATGGAGTTGAACCATGACGGAGAGTAAGACCATTGCCCAGATCCAGAGCGAAGGGTACGATGCTCTGGTAAATGCGCTTGGACCGGAGGAGGCAGTCCGGTTTATCCGGAGTTTTGATCCCGGGAGCGGCGATTATACGAAGGAGCGGAAAAAAACCTTCAGGAAAAAGACTGCAAAGCAGATCGGAAAAGAGATTCTTGATCTGCAGAAATCCCTCTGATACTTTTTTTCACTCGCATCAGCGGGCCCGGGGTTCTTCACCAGCATACGGTTCGCCGGGTTCCTGCCTGAAGTACTGCCTGAAGATATTCTCCCCCTCAGAACAGAGGGTATACTAGTGAGCGGATTTCCGTATCCGGCACTTAACATTTCTCACGTGCTCGTCTACCGGTCAGGGATCTGGTAGATGGTTGCGTGAGAATCGTTATATTACCCGTGACGAAACCCCCATTCGTGGACAGCCGGGGGTTGTCCCGTAATGAAATGACGGGTCAAGCGATGCGACGAACTTCGCAGGACCCGGTCTACCCACATGACGGTGATAATCATCGTAATTTTTATGAAGATTATCCCGTCCCCGGGTTGACACCAAAGGAAGTGATAGCATAGAATCCACAAACAGAAGAGAAAACGCTCCTGCCGGTATCCTGCAGGATACCGTTCAGGGAAGTAAAGAAAAACAGTCATTATCCCCGGTCCGGGAGGTATCCCGGAAGACGGAGATACTCAGGCACCGGCATCCGGTTACGCTCCCGGAAAAAACCAGCGAACCCGGACGGCGATGATGATGACAACGATGAAAACCAATGATGAATCGCCGGCAGGCGGAGTCGGGCATACGATGCCAAAGAGTAGATCCGTGACCGAGGGGGGAATCCCCCTCTACCTCCTGCCCCGGGCAATTGCCCGGCAGATCAACCGTATAGGTGATTCGGTCTGCCGGGTCAGCGTGAAGCGGACCCACTGGCATCATTACAACATCTCTGTCCGGACAAAATCCCTGCCAAAGGAACTTGTCCCGCCACGTGTTACCGGTTGGGAAGGTTCCCGGGATTCCATCATGGAATACCGGAATAATTCCGGTGAGCCGGATCCGGGGTGTGAGGAATGAGCCGGGGACCGCCGTCGCGCCGGGCCCTGGCGGATGCGATACCTGTTGCACGCCAGCGGGGCACCATCCAGATGGCCGGGCATGGTCAGGAAAAACTGTATGAATTCACGATTGTTTCTGTTATTCCTATCGCATTTGTACGCGTCACCTATTGTGCACAAATTCATGCGCATATTGCAGATCTCGCGATGGAGTTCCGGGACAAGCTTAACCGGCTCTGCCTGATCACAAGGCATGAAGCCATCTCGCGGGAACTCTGGCTCCGTTCACGGCATGGCACATGGCGGTTCTTCCGCCTCATGGGCGACAATCTTGTCGAGCTGGGACGGGACGGCCAGCTGCTCGCAGAGAAAAACACTGCACACGTGTAAGCTGCTGTGGTGCGGGGAAAGACCACTCTTTTTTCATCTGGCAAAGACGGTATCTTCCTGTTGATTCAAATCCGAAGTTCCCCCTAAGGGGGGAGTTTTCCTATGGGGGTATGATCTCTGTTTTTAGAGGGTATCCGAAATAAGCCCGTAAAATGCTCCGTTTACCCCTTTTTCCCGGTATTGAGGTAATAATTCAGTCGGATTTCGGGTTTTTACGTCGGAGAACCAGAGGTAATAAGTAGCAGTATTTAGGAGGCGAAAACGGAGAGCGATCCTAGTTCGGGGTGAGCAGGGTTATGAACCACGCGTATGGGTCAATAAGAAATTCTTCTTTTCGAGAAGCGATCGCCATCCACGACGATAGAGGAAAAGACCTGTTTTTTCCATCCAAAAGAGATTAAATAATTTTGAAGAACTTCACGTGACCGGCCCGCCACCCCTGGTACAGCCCCCACGCCGAGACCGCCCCAATTACAACAAACACAGCCGCCAGACCGGACCAGCCGATGCCAACCCCGCAATCACCCCCGTTTAAATAAATCTCTTCGCACCTGGTGGAAACAATCACGAAGATCACGATCAGGTTTGCAATGCAGAGGATCAGAAGAATGGCATAACAAAGGGTCTGAAAATCCTCCGAGGATAGTACATTGATAAGAAATTCTGTTGACACGTTCCGAACCTCCTGGTATGTTCTCGTAAATACCTGCTTCTTTGGATCATTCCCGGCCAGATAAAAAATTCTGGCGCAATGGTCTACATGTACCCTGTCAGAGATGGAATTTTCCGGAATTATTCTGATCAAAAACCCTATCATCTCCCGGGCGATACCTTAGGATGCTTATGCTGAAAATGGCAAACCAGACCATTACCCTTGACCGGCTGAAAATCAACGGCCGTCTCCGCCTGCTCTCACGGGAGCTCCGGATTACGGTCGAACACGATGCCGATCGGCTCACGCTTTCAAACGACGAGTTCGGGCTTCTGGTTTCAGCGCAAACCCTCGAAGAGGGTATTGCAGGAATTTCGGACGAGCTGTCAACGCTCTGGGAAGTTTATGTTACGGAAAAACCCGCGAATCTTACGCGGGATGCGCTCCGGCTCCGTTCAAATCTTGAATCTCTTGTTGCGGCCGGGGCTGGTTCTTGAAGACCTGCCGGACCCGGGATATCGCAGCCGCTCTCCTTAAAAAAGGGTTTGAGGAGCGATCATCCCACCACAGGCTTTTTTATCTCCGCATTGACGGGAAGATATCCGGTGTTCACATGTTCCTGAGTCATGGGGTAAAAGAATACAACGCGGACCTGCTCGCAAAGATGCGGGCTCAGCTGTCCCTGTCCGGAAAAGAACTGGACGATCTTATCCGCTGCCCCTTATCGGGGGAAGATTACGCAGGGTTACTGGTTGAACGTGGAGTATTAGAGAAATAATCGGAACCCGGTGAATTTCCCGGGACAGGGGGATCTTTTCCGCTGATCAGGCCCTTCAGTTCGATGTTCCGGATATCACGACTTTGGCGTGAACGTCAGGGAAGGTGCCCGGGGCCCATTCCCAATCCGCCGGTATAACCCCCACGCCGAAACCGCCCCAATCCCCATGCATACCGTCGCAAGGCCGAACCAGCCGATGCCAATCCCGCAATCATTGCCGCTTAAATAAATCTCCCCGCATCTGCTGGTAACGATCATGAAGATCACGATCAGGTTTGCGATACAGAGGATCAGAAGAATGGCATAACAAAGGGTCTGAAAATCCTTTGAAGATAGTACTTTGATAAGAAAATCTCTTGACATGATCACTCCTTGTTAGTCTTTTTTGTTCATAATCTTCCCCGGTTCCGTCCCGGCCGCAGCGAAACCGTTATCCCGGAACGCGCTGGATATCCTGTAACAACGGGCGAGGACCCATGCAGGTCAGGTCCGGGATATATTCCGATGGAGCATACTGGTGCGGCAGGGGTGTCGGGGTCGATATCTTCACCCGGGGAAAAACCATCGATGAGCTGATGGCGAATATCGGTACGGCAGTCTCGCTCCATTTTGAAGAACTCCTTTTGAAAGGGGAAAGTATCCGCATCCTTTCCCTGTCCGGGACCGATGCAGGTACTATTGCCCGGGCTTCCGGTTGTTAGCGGAAAGGATCGGGTAAAAGTCCTTTCGCGACTCACCATTCGTGCAGCAGGTTGCTGCACAAATACCCTGTATCGGAAAGTGCGAAAAGATTCTATGCATAAAAAACAATAAAATGATGAATCATCATGTCTTCCTCTACCGGTTCGGTCGAAGAAAAAATCCGGATGCTGCCGCCCGATTTACGTGAGGAGGCGATCCATTTTATCGAAGAGCTTACGAAGCGGAAGAAACAACCCCGGAAAAAGAAGTTCCGCCTGGGCTGGGCCGGTGGCCTTTCGCATATCGATAAAAGTATTACCTCCGTTGAGCTCCAGCATGAAGCATCGAAGTGGCGGGATTAAGATTGTACCTTCTCGACACCAATATTTTTCTTGAACTACTGCTTGACCAGGACGAATCCGGGTCAGTCCGTGCCCTTCTCATCTCCAAAAAACCCGAAGAGCTGGGAATCAGCGATCTTGCACTACACTCAATTGGGATCATCCTGTACCAGAAAAAAGCTGCACATATCTTCTCGGATTTCATAGACGACCTTTTCGGGCCGGGAGGTCTTACCATCTTCACACTGGACAGTGAGGATATCAAACATATGGAACAGGTATCACTGGCATTCGGGCTTGATTTTGATGATGCATACCAGTACGTTGTGGCGGAAAAATTCGATCTGGCTCTTGTCAGTTTCGATACGGATTTCGACCGCACGGATCGAAAACGCATCATCCCGGCAGATATTTTAGCGCAATAACTGTTCCCAAAAAGCCTTTTTTTTGTCTTAATATTATCGGGATATTCCCGACACTCTATGATGGAATACTACTCAGGAGCCATTTCTTTTTTCATTGCAGGATCATTGCATTATTATTACCGGACAAAATGACGATACATTCTCCGGTATCATCGATGAAAAGGTCGCGCTGGCATTTGATTATCCGAAGAACTGAGCCGTGCGAAGTTCGAGGAGGAGAAGAACTCATCAGAGTTCTGCGCTTTTTTAAAGGCCCGCAGAAATGAATAGTGAACCCTTCCCTACTTCGTCCCATCCACCTCGGGGTGGCATCATCCTTTTTTTGGAAGGACTTACTCACTGATGTATACATATGGAGGTCAATATTAATAAATTTCCATACGTTACCTGTCCCTGATTTTGCGATGCCATCCTCTCCCGTTTACATGCCATCCCTCAACGATTATGGCACCCCTTCAGGAACCCCCCTCACTCCCCCGCTTCCTCCCCGGCTTCCGCGCTCACCAGCGCAACCCCGGCATCCTGCCCGAAGTAACGCCGGAAGATATTCGCCCCGGCCGGGCAGAGCGTGTATCGTACAGCCCGCCCTTCTTTAGTGGTCGTGATAATCCCGTCGCCGGACAACCGCTTCGTATGCCACGAGACCGACGGGCCGGCAATGCCCACGATCTCCGCGATATCCTTCCGCGAGACTTCCGGGGAAGAGGCAAGGATCTCGAGAATCCTTCGTGTTGTCGGGTCCTGCAGGTGCAGGAATACCTTCTTCTCCAGTTCGCTGTACCGGCCGTTGTTCTCAAAATACCTCATGGACCTGCCGCTGCCAAAGGATACAATCCTCCGCTTCATCCCGAGGACCAGCAGGTGGTACTTCAGGGTCCCTTCTTTCATTCCGGTCAGCCGTTCCAGTGCATTGAATTTCACGCCCGGGTTTGCTGTTATACATTCGTAAATTTTCTGGCGGTTCTTGTTATACGAGACCGCATACTGCTCGACCTTCCGGTACCCGAGTGCTGCCATCAGCTTGAGGTAAAAAAAGATTTCTACCGGGTACACGAGCACCGGGCAGAACGAAAGCGCGAGGGCGATGAGCATCTCCCGCGGCGGGAGATCCCAGAACGATATCGGAACGGGG
>Ga0182011_10001065_pt1 | contig 23992 bp, 21 predicted proteins | sample 711E1DmetaG_FD_120481 | JGI IMG/M metagenome (GOLD analysis project Ga0182011, IMG submission 120481) | Permafrost microbial communities from Stordalen Mire, Sweden - 711E1D metaG | ecosystem: Environmental > Terrestrial > Soil > Wetlands > Permafrost | place: Sweden: Stordalen | collected...
GATGGTGCGCGCCACGATGGCTTCGTCTTCGTTGTCGACGATGAGCACCAGATCGATGTGCGTGCCGCAATCCTTGGCCAGCGCGAGCAGGAAGTCCGACTGGTCGGGCGTGCGCGGGTAGCCGTCGAGGACAAAACCCTTGCCGCTGCCAGCGCGAAAGGCCGCGGCCAGAAGCGCGTTGGTGATCTCATCAGGCACGAAACGGCCGCGATCCACATACTGCGCCGCCTTGAATCCCAGAACCGCCGCATCGATGTCCACCCCTGTCTTGGCGCAAGCAGGAGCTAGGGCCTGGCGAATCGCCGCGTCGGCCGCGAACTTGCCGTCGGTCCACAGCCCGTCGGTCTTGGAGTTGCCGCGCACCTTGTTGAAGGTGCCCAGGTATTCGCGGAAGATGTTGCCCGTGGCAAGCTGCCGCAGCCCGTAGGTCTGCACCAGCACGTCCACGCGCGGCTGCTTGCCCGCGCCGCTCTTGCCTGCCACGACGATGTTCTGCACGTTCATGTTGCGTCCTCGTTCAAAGCTGCCGCGCACACTAGCGGATTCTGGGGCGTATGAACAGACCTAGGAGCGAACTGCCACTGCCGCGCGGTCGAGCGCGCCCAGACCGCCAACAGGCTTTGCAATCCCTGGGAGAGTCACGCCTTCAGCTCGCCCAGCAGATTCTTACTTCCCGTGGGCGACCAGTCCGACCCGAGGAGTAGCGCCGGACGCCGGCATTGCTCGAAAGCGCGATCCCCTGGCTGGCGGTCAGGCAACCGAGCCCGACCCATTCGAGACCGTCCCCGCGCGACCTGACCCACTCCTAACAGAAGAGTCTTCTCGGGTAAAGTGCTTCGTGTCTGGACTAGTAACTGTAGGTGATCTTGCCCGTGAGCTTCAGGGTCACATCCAGCGTCCAGTCCTCTTCAGGCAATTGCCCGGCCATTGCCAACTCAATGAGCGTCTGGTCGGCAGACCACAGGGGCGTAATGTCGATTGGTTCGGGCATGCTGACCTCGATGGTTGAACTGGACGGAGCTTCGTCACACCGGTCATAGCTGACGATCTCGGTTGTTGCTTCCGAGTTCGCGGAGTCGGCCATGGTCAGACGTGCGGACTTGATGAAGTCCAGGTTGGGCACACCATCAGTTGCAGTGACGGTGACCTGGTGGAGAAAGATCTCGGAATTCATGCGCTTGGCCCATGCGGTGTTGGATGACGAAAACGTGAAGGAGCTAGTCACCGAGACATCGCCGATACGCTCGGCTCCTGGCACGCCCGGCACCGTCACCCCGTGCTGGGTGACATCGACTTCGGGGATGTCGGCCTCGGCGGAGAATGAGCAGGCGCTGGCCAGCGCAGCCAGCATCGGGATAATGGGAAGAACTCGGAGTGTCACTGCTCGCGCCTCACCAAATGTAGAGAATGAGCCCCAGTTTGACTGACGATCCCACGGCCTTGACCGTCGGTTCCTGCGGCACCACCACCTCGGTCGTGCCTGCGACGGTGGGGTTGTTGGCCGTGGATTGACGAATCGCGGCGTCGACATTGTGGATCTGGCCACGGACCACAGTGAGTCCCCCATGGACGAAGAAGACGACCCTGCGCGAACCGAAGTCCAGACCCAGGTGGGCGTTGAAATACTGATAGCCAACCCTTTCCAGCAGTGGGCTGCCGTCGAACCCGCCGCCAATGATTTTCTTGGCCAGAGGGTTGGCGTTGCCGTCCTGATAGCGGCCGTATTCGAAGCTGGCCGAAGGGCCGGCAGCAAAGGGCAGAAAGGTGATGCCGGCGCGCCAGCCGCTGCTGATGCTGTTGGTCCCGCCCCCCCCGCTAAGGCGCACCCAGCTCCACGGTCGAATCGCCAGCGAGCCGATGAGACCATCGGGCACGCCAACGTCAGCCATCAAACCAAAGATGGGCAGGCGCACCGGCGAAGGAGGCGCCGCGGGCACGGTGATGACTGGGACATTCTCGCCCTGCTCGTAGTCTTCCCAGGCCCAGGCCGGCAATGCTGCTCCGAGCAGCAGCGCCGCGCCGAAAGCCAGAACAAGCCGCAGCCTCATGCTTCAGTATATCGCCAGTTCTAGAGTAATCTTCAATACTATTTATATGCTGGCTTAAAACCTCAATGCGACAGCCGGCCCTCGGGATGCAACTGCCCGCAGATCTTCAGGAATCCAGCCGTCGCAGCGCAACTTGCTCCGCGCAGCGTTCAGGGAGCGCCCGCCAGAGGCACCGGGACTTTGCGCAAGACAGGAAGGAGGTCATGCTCGGGCGTCATCTGACGCAGAAGAACTGATGGACATGGCTGACGGAGACTGGGATTATGGGCCTCCGCATGTTTCACAGCGACGGCCGCCGACGGCGGTGAAGACAACGTGAGAATCCGACTGGTCTACCCGGATCCGAACCCTCGCGTTGGCCTGAGTGGGCGGAAGGTCGAGAGCGCCGCGCTTCAGCTCTTGGCAGCGATCACGCCGCCCATGCATGACGTCTCTGTGGTGCAAGAACATCTGGGTGACAGGATTCGCTTCGACGAGGCCCATGTCGATTTGGTGGGCATCACCGCCATGACTATCCAGGCCCGCCGCGCCTACGAGATTGCAGATGGGTACCGCAGGGCCGGCAAGACCGTGGTGCTTGGCGGAATTCATCCATCTGTGCAGCCGAACGAGGCCCTGCAGCACGCCGATGCGGTCGTGGTGGGCGAGGCCGAGCCGGTCTGGTCGCAAGTGCTCGCCGACGCGGCGACTGGTCATTTGCGCGGCCTCTATCGCGGGAAGGAATACGCGGATCTCAGCCAGCTTCCACCCTACCGGCGCGATCTGTTTCCCAAACGGTCCTCCTTTTCGCTCGCCTCGGTGCAGGCGGCGCGAGGCTGTCCCTACGATTGCTCTTTTTGTTCGGCCACGCTGTTCTCCGGCCGCAAGTATCGCTTCCGCCCGGTGGAGAATGTCATCGCAGAGATAAAGGCGCTGGGAAGGCGCTTCATTTTCTTTCTCGACGACAACATTTTTTCCAGCGAGCCGTACTGCCGTGCGCTCTTTTCCGAGCTGAAGAAGCTGGATGTTATCTGGGTCGGGCAGGCTTCGCTGCATCTTACCGCAAGCAACCCCAACCTGCTCAAACTCGCGGCTGAGAGCGGTTGTTTTTCCCTCTTTGTCGGCATCGAGTCGCTTACCGCATCCAATTTGCGAGCTACCAGTTCACTGGCAAAGAACCGGGTGGGCACGCCCGAAGAGATCGGAAGGAGCATTCGCGTTCTGCACGATCACGACATCATCGTAATGGCGGGTGTAATCTTCGGGTTCGATGACGACGACCCGGAGGTGTTTGATCGAACCCGGGAGTTTCTCTTCGACAATCGTGTGGGCCACGGATCCTTCTCTGCCCTGACGCCCTTCCCGGGGACCAAACTGTTCGAGAAGCTGCACGCCCAGTCACGCATCACGACCTACGACTGGTCGAAATACGACGGGGCGACCGCCGTGTTTCAGCCCAAGTTGATGACCGCCGAGCAATTGCAGGAGGGCACGCGCCGGATGGGCGTGAACTTCTACAGCACGCCGAAGATCCTTCGCCGCTTCTGGACGAATCGGCATCATCCGTTCATCTACCTGGTCACCAGCCTGGCCTGGAGGCACTCGTGCAGGGTGGAGAACCGCGTGCCGCTTTTTTGTCCCAGTGGTTTTTGGAAAAAGAGCAGCGAGCAGTCGTCTGCGCCCGAGATCGAAGGATCTGCCGACCAAGGACTGCTGACGCTGGCGGGGCAAGGCGCCGAGCAGAAGAATCCCCAGACTGGTCGTGACAGCATCCGCTGTGTGGCGCGTGACGCGTCGGAGCGGGGCGCGGTGATCGCGCGCGAGTGACGGTACCCGCAATCGCTACCGGCGCTCCAGGCATCAGGAAACGCCATACCCTCTCACGAATGGTTCGATTGCTTTGGCTTGGGCTTGACGCTTGACAAAGGCATTACGGTCATTGGCCGATTGGAACAGATACACCGCATAGCCGCCCCATCCGCCGCCGCAGTACTTGCATGCCAGACATGCTTCCCAATGCGGCAAGGGATTCATCCCCTCTTCCATCTGGGCGCCATAGCTCATGCCTATGGCCTCCGCCAATCTCCCCATATCCTCACGCAACACCGCCTCACTCGCGACTATGCTTGCATGGTAGATCAATTCGTAGTTGCGGGTTCGGGCGGCGATCTCCGGCGTATCATGCTCTTGGGCGGTGTACAGTAGTGCCATCCGTCCATTGAGCATGTCGCCGTTGCGTTTCAAATGTAACGTTGGTCGCAACCCGCTTCTCCACACACACAGGCCGGTTTCGGTGATCACTGCCGGATCCTGCCATCCCACCCCCAGATTGAGTTCACTGTCGACGCCATCTTGTCCATTGAGAAGCGCCCAGGCGGCACTTCCGCCGAGGCCCGAACGCTTCTCGTACTCCCAGGAACCGATCGAGACCAAGGGCAAGATAGCACAGTTTACGATGAAACCTCCGGTCCTGGAGAAGCGCGGCACATCCAGCCACCCGCCGGCAAAATCGACCCTCAATGGCGCTTCTTTGGGGGCGCGAATCCATCGTACGATTTCTGTGGTTGAGACCGGACTGAACTTCGGCGGCGTCTTGGGCAGCACCACGTAGGTGGCTCCGGTTCTTGCACACAGAGCGCGCTTCAGTTCACCGTACTGATCGTCGTCGGTAACCGCCAGGATATCCGGCCTGAGCTGGAAAAAGTGGTCTTGAAAATCCAGCCCTAGTTCAAGGTTGTCTCCAATTGCCACGTTATCGATCATGGCAAGAGATTGCAGCAGTGCCCGCTTATGCTCCTGGGGGATGGACGATCGGCGTTTCTTGTGCGCCCACAGGACTTTGTCTGAAGCGAAGCAAACAGTTAGGTGATCGCCAAGCGCCTTTGCTTCGTTGAAGAACTGAACATGGCCGGCGTGCAGAATGTCATAGCATCCGGAGACGAAGATTCTCTTCATGGCGGGTCTATATTGGCATGTGCCACGCTACTGAGGACTATTGGTCATCGGGATCGCGCCGATTCAGTTGCTTCATTTCCCTGCGCAGCGCGCGTCGCTCCTCGCGAAGGGCGTGGCGTTCTTGGTGGTGATGGTGCCAGTGCAACTTCTCGCCGGGCAGGCGTGTCTCGATCTGCACGCCACCGAATAGGACGCGTCCTCGCACCCGCAACAGGGGCGCCGATGGAGCCGAATTCGCAGGCGCGCGGTTGAGGTTCTCGAAACCGCCCAGGATCGCCACGCCGTGGCACTCCACCGCCAAGGTCGGGGGCACGATGATCTGCACGCCGCCAAACACGGCTTTCACTTCCATCTCAACTACGCCATTGGGAAAGAGGGCCTCGCGCAGATCCACCTGCACGCCGCCAAATATCGCCCTGATCTTGAGTCGGCGGGGCAGCGGTCTCGGTCCAGAGAACTGGCTGCCACCGAAAATGGCGGTGATTTCCTGATGCCCCGGGACATCGCTCGCGTGGGCCAGTTCCTGCGGGCGAACTTCCCCAGCCGCCTCCGCTAGGTCATCCACCAGTTGATTTATGGACGCGATGGTATCCCGCCCATGTGCCAAGGTTAGACGGCGTTCGAATTCTTCTATGTTCAGTCGATCGTGAGCAAAGGCGTCGGACAAACGAGCGACGACCTTTTCGCGTTCCGCGATGATGGCTGGGGGAGAAAGGGCAGTGCGAGGAGGTTCGGCCATGACAGTTTCACTATCATAGCGCTCATCGTGAGTGGCCGCGATATCGGGGTAGCAACCTCCGGTCGTCACCCTCACCATCCAATCTCCCGCGCCGCCTCCGGGCCGATCGTGGACAGTCTGCCCCATTGCGCCCGGCCTCACCCTCCGGCCTGACCCGCGATCTCCTGCTGCTATCGCGGGATTGCGCATAGGGAAGGATCCTTGCCCAATCCCTTGTGCTAAGAAAGAATGCTTTACTTGCAATAGCTGTTACCCGAGCACCCCATCGTTAGCATCGTCCGGGTCGTGGAGCTTCTCCCAACGACCAGACCCACCGCGAGTGGTGGAAACCAGTGGTCGTCGCCGCGATCGCACATTCAGCTACGCTGCGTATCTCGACCGCCTGCGGGCTGGGACCGAGATCGAGAGCGGAAGGTAGGATTTGACCCGCACCAGTGTTCAGAGGATGTCCGCCAGAACCACCGCCCCCTGGCGCAAGATCTCCACGCGATCGCCGCACACGCGGGCCAGGGTGCTGGGCCGACCGCCGGGGGTTGCGCCGCCGTCGAGGATCGAGCAGATCGGCGCGGCGAAATAGGCAGCGACTTCGCTGGCTGTGCGGGATGGCGGGGCGCCGGCCGGGTTGGCGCTGGTGGCCGTGATGGGGCGGCCAAGCGCAACCACCAACGCTTGCGCGAGTGGGTGGGGCGATACACGAACTGCCACGCAGCCGTCAGCCACAATAGACGCGGGCAGTCCCGGGCGCGCGGGCAGTGCCAGGGTCAGTGGTCCGGGCCAGTATTGCGCCATCAGTCGCTCGGCGAGGGGAGGAATTTCGCTGCACAGTGAGGCGAGCATCTCGCGCCCGGCAACCAGGAGAGGGAAAGCCTTCTCTGCCTCCCGCCCTTTCAAGACGCACAGCCTGGCCAGTGCGCCCTCGTCGAGCGCGTCGACAGCCAGGCCGTAGAAGGTTTCGGTCGGATAGGCGACGATTTCGCCGCGAACAATGGCGGCGGCTGCCGCGGCGGCCTTTACCATTTCTCGCGCACCTCGGCGTCGGCCTCCAGCACCTTTTGCAGGCGCGCCTCGCGTTCGGCGGCCACCGCCTTGGCCAGCGCGGGATCGCCGAGCGCAATGATCTGCGCGGCCAACAGGCCCGCGTTCTCGGCGCCGCCAATGGCCACAGTCGCCACGGGAATTCCCGGGGGCATCATGGCAGTAGACAGAAGCGCATCCATGCCTTGCAGGCTGCCGGCCACAATGGGCACGCCAATCACCGGGTGGGTGGTGTGCGCGGCCACTGCGCCGGCCAAATGGGCTGCGCCGCCCGCGCCGCAGATGAAGACCTTGGTGCCCGCCTTGGCCGTCTCGCGCACATACGCCGCGGTCTGCTCGGGCGTGCGATGGGCTGACAGCACGCGCACGTCCACGCTGAGGCCGAGCTTGCGGCAGGTTTGCGCCGCTGGTTTCATGATCTCAAGGTCGGACTTTGACCCCATCAAGATGGCTACGTCGCTTCCTAGTTTTCCGCTCATGTTCGTCCTCGCAGGCCAATGTCTTTTCGAAAATGCATGCCTCTCCACCCAATACGGTCGATTCCGGCATAGGCACGTGCGCGCGCCATATCCAAGTCCGCACCCTGCGCGGTCACGCCCAGCACGCGGCCGCCACTGGTCAGCAGCCGCTGTCCCTCGCGCTTGGTGCCGGCGTGAAATACCACCAGATCCGTGCCCTCACCGGGAAGTTGGCCATCCTCTGCCAACCCGTCGATCGGATCGCCACTGCGCACCTTGCCCGGATAGCCCGCGGCTGCCAGCACCACGCACACCGCGATGCCGGGCGACCAGGTCGGTGAGCCGGCTGGCAGCTTGCCTTGGGCTGTAGTCAGCAACCAAGGCAGAAGGTCATCTTGCATGCGGGGCAAGACGGCCTGGGTCTCGGGATCGCCGAAGCGGCAGTTCCACTCGATGACCATGGGCCCGCGCTCAGGGGTCAGCATCAGCCCGCCGTAGAGCAGCCCGCGAAACGGCCGGCCCATGGTAGCCATGGCAGCCACTGTGGGCGCAAAGATGGTTCGGGCAATGCGCTCGGTAAGAGCCGCGTCCACCAGAGGCGAGGGCGAATAGGCGCCCATGCCACCGGTGTTGGGCCCGTGATCCCCGTCGAACACTGCCTTGTGGTCCTCGGCCGTGGCCAGCAGCACGAAGCGCTCACCGTCGCACAGGGCCATCATGGAACACTCGCGGCCAAAGAGGCGTTCTTCGATCACGACGGCCGCGCCCGCCTCGCCAAAGCTGCGGTCTAGCAGCATGGCGCGGGCTGCGGCCTTGGCTTCTTTGTGTGAATTGGCGACCACCACGCCCTTGCCCGCACACAGTCCGTCAGCCTTGACCACGACATCGCCCGGCTGGCCGTCGATGAATGCCTCGGCCGCCGCGAAGTCGTTGAAGCTGCCGTAGGCCGCAGTGGGAACGCCCGCGCGCTTCATCAGATCCTTGGCAAATTTCTTCGATCCCTCGATCTCGGCGGCTGCCTGCGACGGGCCGAAAAACGCGATGCCCTGCTTGGCAAAGGCATCGCCCAATCCCTTGGCCAGGGCCGCCTCAGGGCCACACACCACGAAATCGATGCGCTCACGCTCGGCCAGCGCCAGCAGGTCAGCTACTGCCTCGGCCCCCACCGGCGCCAGGGTGACCTTGCCGGCGCCCGGCCCCTTGCCGCGCCCAAGGGCCTCGATGCCGGGGTTGCCTGGCGCGGCCACCAGGTGATCACAAAGTGGGCTCTGCAGTAGCTTCCAGGCTAGGGCGTGCTCGCGCCCACCTGAGCCGACGAGGAGAATCCTATGTTGCATCTGGAGATTCGTCAGAGGGGTCGACAACCGACAACCCTGCGGGCTTTGCCTTGTCGGCACGAGAGGCCGGGGTGCTTTCGCCCGGCCGGGCATCCAGCATGAAGTGTGGCTCGCGAATCACGGCGAAGCGGCCACCCAACATGAAGGCCGGGGTTTTGACTGTGGGTGGTGAAACGGCTGGCGCCATCCAGGAACGCGGAGTGCTCTTGGGATCCGTCGTCTTGCCTGCCGACCGTGCGGCCCAGAATTCCCTAGCCCGTCGTCCGCTGATTGTCATCTGTCGCCTCCTTCCTGACCTCGCTAAATAGGATGCCGCAAGCGATGTGGTTAGTGTCGGAAGTGACGCTCGCCGGTAAAGACAAGTGCAATCTTGTGCTCGTCGGCCGCGGCAATGACCTCGGCGTCGCGCACTGATCCGCCGGGCTCAATGATGGCGGTGACGCCGGCCTTGGCAGCCTCGTCCACGCCGTCGCGGAATGGGAAGAACGCGTCGGAGGCGAGCACCGAGCCGCCCAAGGAGCAGCGCGCCTTGGACACCGCCAGCTTGACCGAGTCCACCCGCGACATCTGGCCCGCGCCCACGCCCAGGGTGCGGCCGCCGCCCACGAACACGATGGCATTGGACTTCACGTGTTTGGCCACACGCCAGCCGAAGTCGAGGTCAGCCAGCTCCTGCGCGGTAGGCTTGCGCGCGGATACGATCTTGCCCGCCGAGGCCGCGCAGGTAGTGATGTCGCTCGACTGCACCAGCACGCCACCCGAGATGGCGCGCAGGTCGAGCTGCCCGGCCGCGCCTGGCGCCAGCTTGGCGCGCAGCAGGCGCAGGTTCTTCTTGCCAGCAAAAACCTTCAAAGCTTCGGGCGTGTAGTCAGGCGCCACCACGCATTCGAGGAAGCCTTCGCCCATCATGCGCGCCAGATCAGCGTCGGCGGTGCGGTTGAAGGCCACGATGCCGCCGTAGGCAGAGACCGGATCGGTTTCCTTGGCCAAGCGGAATGCCTCGTTGATGCCCTTGTCGGAAACCGCGATGCCGCAGGGGTTGGTGTGTTTGATGATGCACGCTGCGGGCATTTCAAATTCCGCACACAGCTTCATGGCGGCGTCCAGGTCAAGCAGATTGTTGTAGGAAAGCTCCTTGCCCTGCAGCACCTCGGCCTTGGCCAGCGACATTCCCGAAGGCGCGTCCCATGAATAGAAGGCGGCCTTCTGGTGGGGGTTCTCACCGTAGCGGAGCACCCGCTCCAGGTGCAGCGACGGGTGCATGGTGGCCGGGAAATCCGAAGCGACGCTGCCGTTGTCGGCCAGACGGCCGAGGTGGCTGGCGATGGCACCGTCGTAGGCAGCGGTGTGGGCAAATGCCTTGCGACAAAGCTCGAAGCGCAGGGCGGCCGAAACCTCACCCTTGCTTTCGATCTCGCCCAGCACGCGGTCGTAGTCCTTGGGATCAACCACCACGGCCACGCGTTCGTGGTTCTTCGCTGCCGAGCGCACCATGGCCGGACCGCCGATGTCGATGTTTTCGATGACTTCGTCGAAGGCGGCTCCGCGCGCCACGGTCTCGCGGAACGGGTACAGGTTCACCACCACCAGATCGATGGGATCGATCTTGTGCTCTTTCATCTGCTTTTCGTGCTCGGGCGTGGGCCGGCCCAGGATTCCGCCGTGCACGCGCGGGTGCAGCGTCTTCACCCGGCCGTCGAGCATCTCGGGAAAGCCGGTGAAGTCGCTGACATCACGCACCGTCAGCCCGGCCTCGCGCAGCGAGCGCGAGGTGCCCCCGGTTGACAGAATCTCGACACCAAGCTTTGCCAACCGGCGGCCGAGATCCACAACGCCGGTCTTGTCCGAAACCGAGATGAGGGCGCGCGTCACCTTGCTCATGGCCTGGTTTCTATCACAACAGCGTGCGTCCATGGGAAGCACGCTGAAAACATGAGCAGGCCGGCCGCTTGGGGGATCGGCGTGGCCCAGCCGCGCGGGTTGCGCCCGCGCTCAGGCCGGCGAACGCCGATCCGCGTTCCATGCCCCCACGCCATCCGCGCGCAGTGAAGCATCGTCCTGCCGCAAGAGCTCAGCGATCCGCTGGTGCGTGAGCACGCTGACCACAATGGGATCTGTCTCTTCAGCCGTTCTCTGACCGCATTCGACTGGCACCAGCGCAAGGTGCGTGGAATCCATCTCGTGGGGGGGAGCTTCACCTATATTCCAGTCGCTGCTCCGGCGCTCCGTCCACGGATCGTCTGCGAGTTGCATGGAGCCCGACTCGTCAGGGGGGACGTCGCCCACGTTCCAGCCGTCGCTCCGGCGTTCCGTCCGCCATGGATCGTCTTCGTCGAGACACGTGATCACGCACGCTTCATGCAGGATTTTCATGCCTGATCCATACTCGGACCGCAAGAAATCGTCGGCGCCATCTTGGCAACATTTGCGTGGCGCGTCTGTGACACAGGCTACGACCAGATGTGGCCTGATGAATCGCGGCACAGTGCCCTGCGCCGAGCTCAAGGCGTCCCTTGCGCAAGAGTTTTCCATTACGTCACCCGTTCGTTACTGGGTATCGTCAGACTACGGTGCATGAGATCGAAACGCGGTCTGGCCGCTGGCCGGGTTGACGGGGCACATGTCCCGACCGGCCCCCCTGCCGTGCGCGGGGTTTCAGTTGTCCGAGCCGAAGACACGCCTGGTGTTTCCATGCTCAGCAAGACGCTGGCCGGGGCTACCGCAACACCTCCGCGTCCCAAGAAAGACTTGCGTCGGACGAGTCTCTGTTACCTGGCCGAGTACGCGCTTCGCTGCGACTGGACGGCCGCTTCTCGCAAAGGAGCTCGCCGATCATGAGGGAGCGGATGCACATCGACCAAGAATATGGGGATGATGTTCGGCGCCTGCGTGTCCAACTGATCATGATGGGTGGTCGGGTCGAAGCCCTGGTTGGCGCCAGCGTTAGGGCACTCACCGAGCGCGACGCCGAACTGGCCCACCGAACCGTCGAGTCCGATTGCGCGGTCGAACAACACGAGATCGCAATCGATTGCCTCTGCCGCAGAATTCTCACACGGCACCAGCCGGTAGCCTCGGATCTGCGCTTCGTCACAAGTTCACTCAGACTCGCGACCGATCTTGAGCACATTGCCGATCTGGGCGTCAGCATAGGCCGGTGCGCGCTCGATCTGTGCGCGGAAGCGCCACTTCAACCCGAAGTGGGCCTTCCTCGCATGGCCGCGGAGGTCGAGTCCATGTTGCGCGAAGCTCTCGATGCGTTCGTCACCTCCGATGCAAGCAAGGCCGAGAACGTCATTGCTCGTGACCAGCTAGTTGACAACCTCTCCACCCAGATTTTTTGCGAATTGCTTACCCACGTAGGCCAGAACGCTCAATGCATGACGCAGGTTTTGCGGTTGCAGTCGGTTGTCAAACACGTTGAGCGCGTCGCAGACCACGTCACCAACCTATGCGAGACGGTCATGCTGATGGCGGGAGGAGAAGATGTTCGCCACGCTGCCAACTCAGGAGATTCTACGCGTGCTGTCCCAAACCACGAAAGAAACTGAAGAGCCTCGAAGCCTGATACCCCGAGTTCCGACGGGCCAAGGCGCGCAGCCCGCGAGTGGCCCGCACGCGCCTGGCGCGGAGACTGCGCGGCGGCGCAAGAGCCTGGTCCTGCTGGTGGAGGACGAGGTGGATCTGGTGACCAGCCTATCCTACAGTTTGGAAGCGGCCGGCTACCAGGTGCGCAGTGCATTGGACGGCACTGCAGCACTGCGGCTGGCGACTGCTCAGCCGCCGGACATCGTTCTGCTGGACCTCATGCTGCCCGACATATCGGGACTGGAGGTGTGTCGGCGGATTCGCGCCAGCGGCCAGACATCTCAGCCGATCGTGATCATGGTTACCGCACGCGGTGAAGAAGTCGACCGCGTGGTGGGGTTCGAGGTGGGCGCTGATGACTACCTGGTCAAGCCGTTCAGCGTGCGCGAGTTGCTTCTCCGCATGGAGGCGCGGCAGCGCGGCCAGGACGAGCACGAGCATGACGCGCCAGCCGGGGCCGCGCCGGGCAACGCCCGTATCACCATCGGCAACTTCGAGGTTGACCCCGACTCCCACCAAGTCTTCATCAATGGCAGCGAGGTGCACGTGAGCGCGCTCGAGATGCGTTTTCTGCTGCATCTCTTGCAAGTGCCAGGGAAAGTTCGCTACCGGCGCGAGCTCCTAACCGAGGTGTGGGGCTACCACCCGGAAGTCTCCAGCCGCACTCTGGACACCCACGTAAAGCGACTGCGCCAAAAACTCGTCGATGCCGGCGCCTACATCGATACCGTCCGCGGGGTTGGCTATCGCCTCGTTGAACGATCTGTTCCTTCTGAGTCGCGCGAGCGAAACCCTGGACACAACCGGGGCTGATGAATCAACGCCTGCAAAGATCGCGACCAGTTGGGGCGATGGCATCGGGTGCCAGGGCGAGCAGCGAGGCTAGCGTGCGGGTGAAGGCGTCGAAGCGCAGCGGCTCCGTGACTAGCGTGCCCGCGGGCACGCAGCCAGGCGCTCGCAGGTAGAGCGGCACGCTGCGGTCGAAGCGGCGGGGCGAACCGTGGTTGGTGCCCAGACCCGGATCAAGCTCGGCATCGAAGAAATCGTCCCGGCCCAGCTCGACGAAGAGGTCAGCGGCGACGTCGGCCGGAAGCGACCGGCACAAGAGAGCGTCTGCGCGATCCGGGGAACAGGTACGAGCAAACTGTCGCACGTCCAGCACGTTGCGCACGCCGAACGACTTGCCCAAAACCGTCCGGGCGACGCGGACGAGCCTCGCCCGCTCCGCGGCCGCGACCGATGCCTTGGTCAGGTAGACAAAGGGGCCCGCCACGCCAGCAACCCAAGGCCCGGGACGGCCGAACTCGCGGGTCCAGGCGCTGTCCAGAACCTCGCGCACCGTGTGCCCGGCCGCGGACAAGCCGGCCTTGGCAGCTCCGCGCACGCGCCGAGTTGGGGCACAGGGTCGTTGCCAGGGGTCGGGACTGGCGCACCAGGAACGCTCGTGTGGCGCCAATTCAGGCAATGGATTGATGCCATGATCGCCGGTAAGGATTACCGCGTAGTCGTTCGCCCCCACGCTGTGGTCCAGAAATGCGAAAAAGCGGGACAGGGCTTGATCGAGCCGCAGGAGCTCGTCCCATGCCTCCCAGGAATGCGGCCCAAATAGATGCCCAATGTAGTCGTTGGCGGAAAGCGACAGCGAGAGAAAGAGGGGCGTGGAGGAATTGGCCGCATCCTGTGTCGCCGCACGTGCCAGCCCGAGCACTAGCTCGTCACCCAAAGGCGTGGCCCGCAATGCCTCAGCCGACGAAATCACGTGGGGGAAGTGATTCCCGAGAATATGCGTCGATTCGCCCGGGTGGGCATCATTCGGGTAGGCATGTCTCGCAACCCACGCGCGCTCCTCCCCTTCCAGCGCCCAGGGTGTTTGCAGCAGCTTGGCCACAGCGCCGCCGCCTCCGGCGTTTGCCGCCCATGCAGGCAATTGCCCGGCGCTGGCAAATGGGGTTGAACTGACCATGCGGGCCGATTTGGTGTCGAGCCACAACACGAGGTCGGGATGCCGGCCGCCGCCAAACAATGCGCCGCGATCCTTGAGCGAGAAACTGAATACGCGCCCATCCGGATGCACCGCGCGCCACAAATCAGCAACTGTCGCCACGTCCGAATGAAGGGCCGCCAGTGAACTGCCCTCGCCCTCGACAGACGTACCGTCGGCAGCGACCAGGTGGGTGGCCCGATCACGAAGGATCGACACCGTCTCGACGTCACCCGGCCGGAGGATCTCGTTTGAGTAGATTCCGGTCTCGCGCGGCACACGCCCGGTGAAAAGCGCCGCATGCCCAGGCGCGGTCTCGGTGACCGCATGCTGGAACTCCATTTCCCGCACATACAGTCCCTCGCGGCCAAGGCGGGCAAGACCGCCGTTCGCGGGCAACTCTTGCGCTCGCTCTGCCATCACCCATGCCGCCAGTTGATCCACCACAATCGCCACCACCACGCGGTAGCCTGTCCCGACTGGCGGGCCGGTGGACACAGCCTTACGCGTGGCATGGCAGGTGGACAGCGGGGTCAGGGCGAGAGCGAGCGTGAGAAACCCGGATCGGCTCATTGCATGTGACCCGGAACCGTTTCCGTGGAGCGAGCGTCTGGCAACCCTCCCGGGTAATCCACTGAACCGGGTCGCCTCGAGTTGTCCTGGACAAGCCCGGCGCCAGCGCGACGAAATGCCCATGCCGGGGGCGGCGTTCCGTCAGCGGCAAAGGGAACGAAGCCACGGCGGCCAAGCAAGAGGAAGAAGCGTGTACCAGTGCTGGGTGCACGCGCCGCGCCCCGCTCGGAATCGCGGCGAAAGCCGCCGCAAATGACGAAGTCAAAACCTGCCAAGCGTGGCGATGCGTGATCCACCACCATGCTCCACACGGCAAATGGCTCATCAAGCGCGATCACCCGGAACCCCTTAGCGCGAAGCGTTCGGCTCATCCACCGTCGGGCTTCTGCATCCTGGAGCGCGACCAAGATCCGCGAAGACGGTTGGACGTCGAAGGCTCGGCCGCCATTGTCGTTGAATGCGCGGGTATCAAAATGTCCGCATGCACTGAGGGTGGGCGTGAAAGTCGAGGTCGCCATGGGTCTGGTCCTTTCGCTGGACCAAGTATTGGCCAATTCCCCAGTCACTGTCGTGGCACCTGGGTGACAAGTCGGAAAAGAAACCCGTGCTGTTGTATTCTGCCTTCGTCTTTCGGCGAGCGGGACAGCGCCCGAACCGGGTTTCGCAAATGTCGCGCAACGGTGACGCTGTGTTCACTGAGACCTCGTTATGCTGGGTTCGGGTCCACAGCTACTACCCAACATGCGAACCACAGTCAACCGAACCCGTGACTTGGAGGAAGAGATGAGCGACCAAAATACAAATCCGTGCAGAAAGCCGGGTAATTGCGTCCCCGGTGAGCGGGAAAGAAAGAACGCGCCGGCCATCGTTCCCAACAAGAATCCATGGGACGACAACGAACCGGCCTGGCCGGGGGCTGAGCACGAAGACGATGAGGCCGTGGCCGACGGGATGTGCGATGACGACAATGATGCGCCTTGGCCGTGGATGTCCGCGGTTTTCGGATCTCCGCAACCGTCGCTGTGGGACGAGGCCATCGCCAGAGTTCTTGCCTCCAAGTCCCGCAGCGAGCCTTTCTAATCGCGTGGGGAGCCAGGGTTCCCATGATCGCGTAGGCGAAGGCGGGCTTTGCCCGCCGGAGCCAGAGCGCCCCCTTCGGGGGCTAGGGCCTACACGCCCCACCCCTGCCCCACGCGTGCTTCGCGCGCGCCCGTCGCGGGAGCGCGTGGGAACCCTCTGAGGGTTCCCACATCAAGAGTGGGCCACCCAGGTCAGGAGATTGCGACGCACCCAGGCGGCCCACAAAACCGGCACGCAGAATACCCTCTCGCGTGTGGCGTCTCCGTTACGGATCGGACAACTATTTGCATGGAACCCTCGAAGGGTTCCCCACGCGACTATGAAGGCAACGAGGGCTTGCCGAGCAAGGTGGGCAGCGCGCCAGTAGCCGCGGTTTTCGTCGGGCCTTCACGCTCCGCCGCCACATATTCGTCTCCGTCCTCCCTCTGAGTCGCCGGCCTTGCCGCGGATTGCCTTGCCAGTTCAATGAAGCGCTGTTGGCTGCGCCGTAGTGGATCGCCATTCCCGGGGCGCAGGCGCTGATAGGTACCGTCGGGCAACAGCATGCGCGCCTTCACGTTATCCTCGCGGCTGATGGCCAGGATTTCGTCGATCAAGCGGTCGCGCAGCGATTCGTCGTCGACCGGAAACATCACCTCAACGCGTCGGATGAAGTTACGCGGCATCCAGTCGGCCGACGACAGGTACACCTCACGCCGGCCGCCGGCGTGAAAGTGGAAGATGCGGGCGTGTTCAAGATAGCGATCGACCACGCTCAGCACGCGGATGTTTTCGCTCATGCCCGGAATTCCCGGCCGCAGGCAACAGATCCCGCGCACCAGCAGATCGATCGACACCCCGTTCTGCGACGCCCGATACAGGGCGCGGATCACATCCGGGTCGACCAGGGCATTCATTTTGGCCACGATGCGACCGGAGCGGCCGTACATCCGCTCCCGATCGATGAGCTCGACGATTCGCTCGGCAAAGCCCAGCGGTGCCACGGTGAAACGCTTCCACGAGGGCGGCGCGGAATACCCGGTCAGCAAATTGAACATGGCCCCCGTGTCGTCGGCAAATGCCTCGCGCGCGGTGAAGAGCGAAATGTCCCCGTAGGTGCGCGCGGTAAGCGGGTTGTAGTTTCCCGTCGACAAGTGCACATAGCGACGGATGGCATCGCCCTCGCGGCGCACCACCAGCGAGGCCTTGCAGTGGGTCTTCAGCCCCACCACACCGTACACCACGTGTACGCCCGCCTCTTCCAGTACGCGCGCCCAAGTGATGTTCCGCTTTTCGTCAAAGCGTGCGCGCAGTTCGATCATAGCCGTCACCTGCTTGCCATTCTCCGCGGCCCGAGTCAGCGCAGTGACGATGGGCGAATCGGCGCCGGTCCGGTACAGGGTCTGCTTGATGGCCAGCACGTCGGGGTCGTTGGCCGCGGTCGACACGAAATCCACCACGTGATCGAACGATTCGTAGGGGAGGTGCAAGAGCACGTCGTGTTCGGAAATCACCCGAAACATGTCCGCGTCGAGAAAGGCCGCTACCGGTTGCGGAGTAAACGGCTCGTCCCTGAAGTCCCGCAATTCGTCGCGCGTGGCCAGCGGAGCCAGATCGGCCAAATGCAGCGGTCCCTCGGCGGGGTACACGTCATCCGGCTGCAAGTGCAATGCCTTACGCAGAAAGCCTTCCACCTCGGCGGGGGTGTCGTGCGCGAGTTCCAGCCGCACTGCCTCGTTGCGCTCGCGGCGCCGTAGCTCGCGCTGGATGGTCTTGAGCAGATCATCCGCCTCGTCTTCGTCCACCGACAGATCGAAGTCGCGTGTCACGCGGAAACAATGACAACCCACGACGCGAAAGCCCGGAAACAACTCGCCCACGTGCATGGCGATGACGTCTTCGAGCAAGACGAAAGCGGCCCGATGAGGCGACGAGGGCGGGATCTCCACCAGGCGTTTCAGCACGGCTGGCACCTGCACCACGGCGAAGATGCGGGAGCGGCGAGCCACGCGCTGGTGTTCCTTGCGCAGGACGATGGCCAGGTTGAGGCTGCGGTTGCGCAGAACCGGAAAGGGATGTCCCTGATCCACTGCCAGCGGCGTGAGCACGGGCCAAACGTTGCGGCTGAAGTGCGCGTTCAGGAACCCCTTCTGCTCGGGATTGAGCTGGTCAGGAGCCAGGATGGCCAAACCCGCTTTGGCGGCCAGTTGGGGTGCGATGAAGTCGAGATAATTGCGGTACAGGGCCGCCACCATGTCGTGGGTACGCGCGGAGATCGCCGCGAGTTGCTCTCCTGGCAACATCCCATCTGCACCACTGTCAGCTACACCACCCGCCAGCAACTGCTTGAGCCCGGCGACCCGCACCATGAAGAACTCGTCCAGGTTGGACGCCACGATGCCCTGGAACTTGCAACGCTCGGCCAGCGGCACATTCGGGTCGCACGCCTCTTCCAATACGCGTCCGTTGAACTCCAACCAGGACAGCTCGCGATTGATGAAGTGGTGCGGGCGCACGTCAGTCCCCGCGCTGTCGAGCGCGTGGTCAGTCGAAGCAGAATGGCGCTTGGAAGACAAGGGACTAGGTCTTGCTCCGCGTTGAGACTACCTTCTGTGACATTTCTGTGAACTCTTGTGATGTTCGCCAACCCTGAGTATTACTGAGCATCTGTTCAAGCCACTTCGACCCGCAGACGGCGGCGAAATACCTGGCGAAACAGCGAGGCTTCACGCATCACGTCCCACATCTCCAAGTCCACGGTTCCTCGCGCGGCCAGAGTCAAGACGATCTCGTGCGGCCGGATGCGTGCAGCCAGCCGCCGCACCGGCCGGGCGTGACTGCGATCGAGCGAGTCTGCCACACGCAGCAGGGTCGCCAGCTTGCGCACGATTACGGCCTCGCTGCGTGACAGCCCCGCCATGCCGCTGTGGTGGAGGTCAGGGTGGCTTCTGCGGTGATAGCGTGCGATGCGCGCAACCAGATCGCGCTCGCGGTCGGCCAAGCCCGGAATGTCCGTATTACGCACCAGATACTCGGTGTGACGATGGTGCTTCTGGTAGTTCACGGAATTGCCGATGTCGTGCAACCACGCGGCTGCCTCCAAATACGGACGAACTGCGGCCGGCAAGCGGTGAATCTGCGGGATCTGATCGAACAGGGCCAACGCCAGCGTGGCGACCTGGCGTGCGTGCGCCTCATCGAACTGAAACCGGCGCCCAAGCGCAAGCGCCTCATCAGCCAGAGAACGGTCGCGCTGACTGGTGCTGCGACGGTTGAGCAAATCGACCAGCAAACCGTCGCGTAGGCCTCGATCGACGGCCGTCACCGCATCCAGTGAAAGCCGGCGTGCCAGCGCCTCTAGAATCACAGCGCCAGCGAGCACAATATCGGCACGGGCTGGGTCAAAACGCTGCCGTCGCTCGCGCGGGCTCATGACCGCGAGTTCCTCGACCGCGCGGCCCAGTTGCTTGACCGTGGCCTGGTTGCTGCCTTCGGCCGCGGTGTAGTCAACCACCGCCCGGATCGAGCCCGAACTGCCCAACGCCACGCGGGGCGCGCCGGGGAGAACCTTGGGCAGCGACTCGGCCATAGCTTCCCGAGCATACTCGCGCGCTAGTCGAAGCTGCTTGCTTGTGGTGGTGTGGGCCAACTTGAACAGCTCGGTCAGGCGAACTGCGCCCATCGCCAGACTCCAGAGGTGGGTGGGTCGGTCGCCCAACGCCACCGCCACCTCAGTCGAACCACCGCCGATGTCGACGCACAGTGATCGGGTGTTGGGCCGCTTGCCCTGCAAGACGCCCAGGCAAATGAGTCGGGCCTCTTCCTTGCCCGAGATGATCTCCAGATTCAACTTCGCCTCGCGCTGCACGCGCCGGACGATCTCGTCGCGGTTGCGCGCCTCGCGCAGGGCGCTGGTCGCCACCGCGCGCACCCGCGCGCGGTAACGGCGGCACAAGGATCCATAGCGCCGCAGGGTGGCCACCAGACGCTCGACCGCTGGTCCCGGAATCGCACCCCGCATGAACACGTCCTGCCCTGGCCGCACGGGATCACGTTCCTGATGAGTGATCTCGATGCTGCCGTCGGGCAAAGCGCGGCCCATCTGCAGGCGCACGGCGTTGGCGCCTACGTCGACAGCAGCGATGATGGAATCGCTCCCTAGTGCTCTCACAGTGCAAGACTCCCGTTTGGCTATTTGCCCCTAGAGGCCTGGCGCGGAATTATGGCAGGGCCGCGTGACAAAGGAGCAACAATCGGACGCGCTGGCTCATCCCCAACCCGCCATTCATACATGACCATCTGCGAGATGGGAGAAGCACGAAAGTTTCAGCAACTTCACTGTCCTGTAACCTGGACGCCGTACCCTGTCGGCAATGGTTGAAGCCAGTCGTCGACCCTTGCCTCGCATCCTGATCGTCGAGGACGAGGTCGACATCAGCACCTCGTTGGCGTACAGCCTGAAGGCGATGGGCTATGAAGTGCAGGTCGCGGATCGTGGCGAGGCGGCGCTGGAGGCGTTGGCCAGCTTTCGTGCCGACTTGGTGCTGCTCGACATCATGCTGCCCGACATATCGGGGTTCGATGTCTGCCGCCGCATCCGAGCAGCGACTAGCGGTGTCCAGCCTGCGGTCATCATGCTGACTGCCAAGAGCCAGGAACTGAACCGCGTGGCCGGTTTCGAGGTGGGCGCCGACGATTATGTGACCAAGCCGTTCAGCATTCGCGAGCTCATGCTGCGCATCGATGCGCGACTCAAGGCGCGACGGCTACCGGCTGAGCCGGTTCCGGGATCGAAAGGCCTCAAGAACCCGGAAGACGAAGCCCGGGTGAAAGTAGGTCCGCTGGAGATCGATCGGGCCGAGCACCGTGTCTTTGTGTCCGGCGAGGAAATCCGGGTTAGCCCGCTGGAGATGCGACTTCTGCTTTTCCTGGTGCGAACGCCGGGCAAGATGCGTACGCGCAAGGAACTGCTGACCGAGGTGTGGGGATACCATCCCGAGGTTTCCAGCCGTACCCTTGATACCCATGTGAAGCGCATCCGGGACAAGTTCGGCGCTTCCAGTGATCTCATTCAGACGGTGCGTGGGGTGGGCTATCGCCTGGCTGTGCAAGCGGAGCCGGCGGCACCCGGGACAGCCCCCTCAGGGCGTAAAGCCTGAAGCGTCAACGGAGCGTCCGGCCGATCCTGCCCACCTCACCGACGCGCCTCACCTCCGACGGGCGACGCTGCCCGGCGAATCGTGGCGACGGACTCGTTGCTGGGATTTGGCCAGGCGGTAGCCTACACCGTGCACCGTCTGGATCATCCACGCCATAGACCCGAACTTGTCGCGGATGCGCTTGATGTGCGTGTCGAGGGTGCGGCTGGAAACATCAGGGCGATAGCCCCATACCTCGGTGAGTAGCTCGCGGCGCGTGTGCATCTTGCCAGGCGAGCTGGCCATATAGGCCAAAAGGCGCATTTCTTGGGAGCTGAAGCTGATCTCCTCGCCAGCAAGAAAAACCCGGTGGCCTGCTTGATCGATCTCCAGCGGTCCCAGCGTCAGGCGCTCGTCAGTCCCCTCGTGGCCCGGGAGTTCGCCGACCGCCGCCAGCTCGGCGGTCTGACGAGCCCGCAGGCGGACCTCGATGCGCAACATCAACTCGCGCAAACTGAACGGCTTGGTCACGAAGTCGTCCGCGCCAACCTCGAAGCCGGTGACCCGGTCACTTTCCCCGGTCTTGGCGGTCAGGATGACCACCGCTGGCTGCCGAGCTACCGCGCTGGCGCGGATTCGGCGGCAAACCTCGAAGCCGGAGCAATCGGGCAGGCTAATGTCCAGCAAGACGAGGTCGGGGCACAAATCGGGGAACATGCGCAGCGCCTCTTCACCAGTACCGACGACCTGCACTTTGTAACCCGCAGCCTCAAGAATGTACGATAATGAACTGCTCAGGCCAGGCTCATCTTGCACGACGAGAACGCGCACGGGCGCCTGGGATGAGATCCCGAGCATGCGGCGACCATATTCGGGGTACCATGGAGATCGTGTTACAGCACTGCAACGTGATTGTGAACGCCAACTGAAGCCAATTGGCGTCATTGGGCTGGTGCTTGCCGCGCCGTCGGAATCCGACGGGCGACTACTGTGTAACCTGAATCTGGTACGATTTGAAGTCAGTGCCACCCCGCGAATCGCGCAGCACAAGCCACAGGTGGACTGACATTGCCGTGTCCGGGGCCTTCCAGGCATTGCTGGTCGAGGTTGCGGTTTCGCCTCCTGCCACGCCCGTGCGGTCGTGTTCAAACGACCCGGAAGTGGCGAACCAGGACATGTACAGACTCTCGGTCTGATCCACCAGCGCGTCACCGCTTGGGTCAAGGACCGGGAATGTCTCGGCAGAGCCCGCGGCGAACGTCGCCTCGAAGATGACAGACTCGCCCGGCGAAACAACCTGTGTGTCAGAATCAAGGTCCATCCTGGAGCCGTCGGCCCTGATGACAGCTGTGGCGGCGATACCGGGATCATTGTTCGGCTGATAACGCGTATTGTATTCGTCTACGATACTCGTAGCGGCGTTGGCTAGATTACAGGTGATTCGCTCGAAGGCGAACCCAGTCAGACTGCCGGTCGCCAGATCAGGGAACTTTACCCGAACCGGCAGGTAGTAGCCCCCGGTGCTATCCGGATCACGTGGTCTGATCGCCGGCTGGCCCACTGAAACGGGTGGCGCAATCGGGCCGAACAACATGCAGGCGTTGGTCAGGACCGGGGCGTCGAAGGTCTGTCCCGTAGTCGGGCCGGGCGCGGGAGGATTGCAGGCGCTGGCCACTGAATTGTTCTCGGCCGGGGGTTTGGGTGTCTGGCAGACGTCCCAGCCCGCGGTAGCGTCGGTCACAGATCCCGCCGGCGATGCAAGCACGAAAGAATACACCACGTCGGCTCCCGGCTTGGCCTCGGGGGGCTCGCCTCTCACCGCAAGCAGAGCGTAGTCGGTAATGAGCGAGGGAGCCTGGCCCACCGTGGGTTTACACCCGAACACAGTGCCGCTGGCAAGAAGGCAAGTGAGAAGAAGATGCTTGGCGTGAGTCATCTAGAACTCCAGTCGTGCGCCCGCAACGGCCAGGATAGGCAATCCAATGATGTAGCTCTTCTGCTTGTAGTCCTGACTGTAGATAATCTCTTCGGGATTCTTGCGATTGGTAACGTTCTGCACGTCGATGAACACGCTCAGCTTGGTCCGCTGCATGACGAATGCCTTTTCACCACGCAGATCCAATTGATAGAAGGCCGGGATGCGGATCGAGTTGTGCGCTCCAAAGACAGGCTCGTAGTAGCCGTTTCTGCCGAGATAGCTGTCCACCACAGGTGTACGTGGCATCCCACTGGAGTAGCGGAAGCGGCCGCCCACCACGAAACCCCTGCCCAGCTCGTAGCTGGCGAGCAGGGCCAGTACATGGGTCTGGTCGTAGTCGAATAGGCGAAATGCCTGATCAGGATGATCACGGCGCTCACTGCGCGACAGGGTGTAGGTTGCCCAGCCGAAGAAGCCCTTGAAGAGTTCTTGCCGAAGCAGGATCTGGACTCCAAACACGCGCCCGGTTCCATCCTGGGTCAGCGCCTGTCCCACGGGCGGGGATGGACTTTCGCTGCGCGAGACGAGGTCGTATAGCTTTTTGTAGAAACCCACGGACTCCAGGCTCAAGGTCGGACGCAGCCTAAGCGAGAACCCACCGGTCAGGTGCACGGCATATGACCCCACGATTGACGGGTTGCCGAACACCGGGGACATGTCGGCGGGATCAGGCGGCTGGCCATACAGCCCCGCGCCGGTGGTGAGCGTGAGGCTGGGAATGGGTCGCCAGGCGATCTGCAGACGCGGATTGGGAAGGTTGCGCAACACCGGGACGCCAATCGGATTGGGGGGGGCATCGAGCCGTGAATAGCCGACCGGGGGCGCGATGGTGCTGAAGGGAAGGCGATGATCCCCTTCGATCCAAGTAGGTTCGAATCGCAGTCCGGGCGTGAGCGTCCAATTCCCCAGCTTGAGGTCCAACGTGGCATAGCTGGCTACGCTGAAGACGGTCACCTTCCAGTCGTCGAATGCTGTCTCCGCCGGGGGGCGCTGACCGAAGGCGACGATGTCCCCTTCCCGGGGTGGCTGGTTCACTGAGCCGTTGCGGCTCAGTTGGCTTTGCTGTCCCTGCACATCCATGCCCAGCAAGAGCACCGCTGACGAATGAATGCGCCGGCGCAAGC
>Ga0182011_10001066_pt1 | contig 23976 bp, 21 predicted proteins | sample 711E1DmetaG_FD_120481 | JGI IMG/M metagenome (GOLD analysis project Ga0182011, IMG submission 120481) | Permafrost microbial communities from Stordalen Mire, Sweden - 711E1D metaG | ecosystem: Environmental > Terrestrial > Soil > Wetlands > Permafrost | place: Sweden: Stordalen | collected...
CTTCGAAACTGTCATTCTGAGCGAAGCGAAGAATCTGGCCCTGTGCATTTTCAAGAAGATACGCAGAGCGAGATCCTTCGCTACGCTCAGGATGACACCCGTGGAGCGTTTTTCCGCAGCCTGTTAGAGCCTGTGTGAAAACTCGTGTCTGGCATTGGCCAGGCTGCACCCCCGCTTCCGCGGGGGTGACAGCGCTGGATTTAGGGGCTGTATTCCGACCTGTCATTCCCGCGAAAGCGGGAATCCACGAGTTTTCACATAGACTCTAAAGCCCCGCCCTTCCGGCGCCCCCTAAGAGCGTCCAAACGTGTTGAGAAATCCGGGTTGAGTCACTCTGCCGGCGGCGGACCCGCAACTCCCGGCACGAGCAACTGAAGCGTGGCTTGCTGAGGTTGATTCATCATTGCTTTCCAACCGCCTTGCCACGCACGAATTCTTCAAACCTCTCTTGCGTTACCTGGGCGTGGAGGATGCGGCGGCGCTCTTCGGAATCCAAGGGAAGCGCGAGAAGGCGCTGGCGCTCCCGGCCCACTGCTTCCACCCACACTTCGTAGGGGGGCCCGAACTGCTGTTCGAGCTCCCCTCGCAGGCGTTGCGCTAAAGCCGGACTCTGCCCATTAGTTGAAATCGCGATCTGCAGGTGGCCGCGATTAACCACCGCCGGGTAGTAGAAGTCGCAACGCGGCGGATCGTCAACCACGTTGCATAAAACGTCGCGTCGCTGTGCTTCACGGTAGATGCTGTCATTCAGCTCGCGGGACGACGTCGCAACCACCACGAGAAAAACACCGGACAGGTCGGAGGGTTCAAAGCGGCGCGTCTGCCAGGATATCTGGCCGGCACGCGCCCATTGCGACACCGCGTCCGTGGCTTCCGGCGCGACGACTTTAACCGCTGCTCCGGCCGCCACCAAGCCGCCGATCTTAGGCTCGCCTACTCGACCCGCCCCCACCACCAGGCACGGACGGCCAGTCAGTTTCAAGAACACTGGAAACAAGCTCATTCTTGACCCCTATGCGAAAATCAAAAACCCAAAAGCAAGAACGGAATCAGCCTTTGGCGTGGAGACCGCATTCGGTCTTCTGGAAGCCTGTCCAGCGACCCGCCCGCGGATCCTCGCCCGCCTGCACCGGGCGCGTGCAATAAGTGCACCCGATGCTGGGGTAACTCTGGTCGTGCAGAGGGTTGTAGGGCACCTGGTGCGACCGGATGTAATCCCACACCTGCTCCCACGTCCAGTCGGCCAGAGGGTTGATCTTAACCAGCCCAAACTTGGCGTCCCAGTCGAGCTTTCGCGCGTTGGCTCGTGTGGGGGCCTGGTCGCGACGGATACCCGTGATCCAGGCGTCGAGATCGCTGAGCTTCTTGGTGAGTGGCTCGACCTTGCGGATGTTGCAACACTGGTCGGGCTTGCGGCTCCAGAGCGCCGCGCCGAACTCCTGCGCCTGCCCCTCCGGCGTAAGCCGAGGCCTGGTGCGCTCCACCTTAATGTGATGGCGACGCTCGAGGTCGTCGATAAGTGCATAAGTTTCCGGAAATAGAAAGTCAGTATCCAGGGTGAAGACGCGAAAGTCCGGACGTATTTGGGCGGCAAGGTCAATCAGCACGACGTCCTCTGCGCCAAAGCTCGACGCAATAGCGATCCTAGGACTGAATCGTTGCAGACCAAAGTCTACCAACTCGGCAGCACTCCAGGTTTCCGCCTCTGCCTGCCGCAGCTTGATTTCTTCGATTACGGGACTCATTCATTCCCTCCATTTTGGGTTAGAAACTCTACGCGAACAGCAACCGCACTCCGACCACCGCGGTTATGGCGACGATACCGCGCACGAACCAGTAGCGCGAAATCCTGCGTGACATTAGGCTTCCCACCACCACTCCCGGCAGCAAGCCCAGGAGAACCTTGCCGAAGAGTTGCACATTGAAATCGCCGAGCTTGAGGTAGAGTCCGACGCTCAACGCACCGACAAGGGCCCCGAAAAGGTTGCTCACCGCTGCCATCTGGGGTACTTCCCAATCTGTCGTCGAGGCGAGGATGGGGGTCAACAGGCCGCCCGAGCCTGCCGAGGTCAGCGTCTGTAGCGTCCCGACGCCAATCCCGATGGGAAGCAGTAGGGCTCGACTTTTGCCACCGGTCACCAGGCGCCGGCCACGGGAGCGATCGATCTTGAGTAGCGCAACCGCGGCCAGGAGCAGCATGACGGCGAGCGCGCGCCTCAGCCAGGCATCGTGGTCAATCCGAGCGGGCAGCAATACCGCCGATATGAGGCACCATGCCACCGCGACGCCGGCAGCGCCTCCAGCGAGGAGTACCCACACCTCCCGTCCCGGCCAATGCCCCAGACGGTCGTGCACCAAAGCCCCTACTCCCTTTGAGACGACCGAGACCCCTAGCCCAGTCCCGACGGCAACGACAGGGTTGTAGCCTGCCAGAATAAGCAGCGGCGTCACGAGCAGTCCCAGGCCTGCCCCGGTGGACCCAATCAGAAGTCCACCTGCGGCGCCAATCCAAAACTCAAGCATGGTCGGCTCCTTGACGGCTTGAGTTGATGAGTTGCTCGCCGTGCGGTTTGATTACAATATGATTATATGGCGTGGTCCGCTCCTGATCCTCTTGTCCTGAACTTCCTTGCGGTTACCGATCACCCCTCCACACCGTGCGGGACGCGTCCGGGCGAGGGGTCGCGGGCAACGGCCATCATCTCGTTGCCGGCGAGAAAAGTCCGTAGTTCCTCATCGCTGTGGCGAGCGAAGTAATGGCGCAGGTTTTCGCCCTGAAATCGTTCGTCCAAGTAGGCACGCAGCAGGCGCTCAATGGCGTCCGGAACCTCGGTGGCTGCGCAGCGGTAGCCGATGGGACGTGCAAAGCCTTGGTGGTCGCCTACGGCGCCGCCCACGAAGAAGTAATAAGCGTCCACTAACTTGCCGCCGGCCCTGAGTTTCTTGCCCTCAATGCCCACGTCGGCAATCCAGTGCTGGCCGCAACTGTTGGGGCAGCCGGTGACGTTCAGCTTCAATGGCTGGTCGAATTCCGGCAGGCGCTCTTCGAGTTCCTCCACCAGCCAGCGCGTGAAGGTTTTGGTCTCCGTAATCGCGAGTTTGCAGAACTCCGTCCCGGAACAGGCAATCGCCCCGCGGGCGAAGCTGGAACCCCCAGTCTGTAGTCCGATGCTGTCCAGCTCTCGAGCCAGTTCGTCGGCGTGACGCTGGGGGACATTAGCGATGAGCAAATTCTGCATGTTGGTGGTGCGCAGTTCGCCCGAGGCGAAGCGGTCCGCAAGGTCGGCCGCGATATGCAACTGCTGTCCCGTGATCCGCCCACGCAGGACTGCCGCACCCACGTAGCTGTATCCAGGCTGTTTCTGAGCGTGAATCCCAACATGATCGCGGTAGATATCGGCGGGGGGGGCTTCCTCGACCATCGGATTCAGTTTGAATCCGATACGCCGCTCGAGCTCGGCCTTGAAACTCTCGGCGGTCCACCCGTGGCGCATGAAAAGGTACTTCAGGCGGGCGCGCTCGCGACTCTCACGGAGTACGTCGGCGTCGCGGAAGATTTCGGCCACACCTTGTATGACGGGAGTTACCTGATTCCAGCATACGAACGCGTTCAGACGCTGGCCAAACAGCGGTTCAGCCGACAGCCCGCCTCCGACCCGCAGTGAGAAACCGACTTCGGGATGCCCATTCAGCGTGCGAGTAACGGCAGTCAACCCCACGTCGTTGACTTCGGGATAGGAGCACCAGACGGGGCAGCCTGTAATGCAGATCTTGAATTTACGCGGCATATTGTAAAAGTCGGGGTTCCCGACCAGCAGAGTGGTGGCCTGCGCCACCAGAGGCGAGGCGTCGCAAATCTCGTCGCCGTCGATCCCAGCCAGCGGGCAGCCCGTGATGTTTCGAGTGTCGTCACCGCAGGAGCCCATGGTGGTGAGCCCCGCGCGCCACAGCTTTTCGAGCAAATCGGGGAGCGATTCGATCGTCACCCAGTGCAACTGCACGTTCTGACGGACGGTGAGGTCGGCCACGCCACGCGCGTAGCGGCCCACGACGTCTGCGATGGTGCGTACTTGGTGTGAGACCAGCAGGCCGTTGGGAACACGGATGCGCACCATGAAGTAAGGTAGCGCCTTGCCTTCGCCGCCCTTTCCACCCGTCACGCCCGCACCGTCGCCTTGCGTGTAGACGCCCCAGGGGCGGAAGTACGTGCCCAGCCATTCAGGTGGGATCGACTCGAAGCCCTTACGGGAAAACTCGCGGATCTCATCCAAGTGTTCCCAGGCATTCTTCTCGCGTTTGAGTCGTTCGACCTGCTGGGCCTTGGTTTCCTGCCCTGTAGTGCTCATCCGTCTCTTTCCCTCCCGCCGCGTGGGATGGCATTGGCCGAAAACAAAAAAGCCCACTCGCCATCGCTTCCTCTGGCAAGTGGGCTTTGCTCTGACCGCTCTTGGCCTAAACTCTTAAGCCGGCAATGCTCCCGTGCCAGAAGGCCCACGCATGCTACAAGCACGACAACAACAAACGCACGCGTTCTGGCAACCGAATTTCATTTCATCCTTCTTGTCTGCTAATGCGCCCTCACACTGAGCAGAGAGTTAGAATGCCCGAACTGGACAGGCATGTCAAGGGAAGAACTCTTTTTGGGTGGTATAAATAAAATTTATGGCTGCTACCCCAAGGGGGGAAGAAGGGTGTAGTACTATTTCATCCCCCCTGCGTCTGGCCCCTGAAATGCCCTTCGATGGCCCTTACCAGCCCCGCCATCGTGGACTCCTCCGCTTCAATCGTCACAGCAAGTCCCAGCTTCCTGATGGTTTCCGAGGTGATCGGGCCAATTGAGGCGATGGCGACCCCGCGCAGCAGTTCGGCGACATTGTTTGTTCCCGCAAGCCGAGAGAAATTGGCGGCGGTTGATGAACTGGTGAAGGTAATCACATCCGGGGATGGGGTGAGGAGGCGCCGTAATTCCCCAACGGGGAGTCGCGGAACAACGGTTTCATAAGCTTCGACGACTTCCACGCGCCCGCCCTTTTCCATGAGGACGCGCGGCACGACATCGCGAGCAACTTTGGCGCGCGGGATCAGAAATGCTTTGCCGTTGAGGTCGCGATTAGCGAGGGCTTCAAGCAGACCCTCGGCCACGTATTTGCGCGGCACGACGTCAACCTTCACCCCGGTCTTTGCGAACTCCGCCGCGGTTGCGGGGCCGATAGCGCCAATGGTCAAGCCTTTCAAATCGCGCACATCGCGCCCGCAAGCTTCGAGCCGGCGCAGGAAATTGCGCACCCCGTTGGCGGAGGTCACGAGCAGGTAATCGAACTCTTCCAGACGCCCGATGGCCGAATCGAGCGGCTCCCAGGAGGCCGGGTCACGGATTTCGATGGTAGGAACCTCGATCACTTCTGCGCCCAGCGCCGTTAACTCCTCTCTTAGCACACCGGCCTGTTCGTGCCTGCGGGTAATCGCGATGCGTTTGCCGAAAAGAGGCAGGCGCTCGAACCAATTGAGCTCCTCGCGAAGTTTCACCACTTCACCCACCACGATGACCGCCGGGGGCATGATTCCCATTGTTTTTGAAGCAATGTCCGAAAGCGTGCCCGTAAAGGTCTGCTGCTTGGACCAACTCCCCCAGCGGACGACGGCCACGGGCGTTTGCGGGTCCCGGCCATGAGCTATGAGCGTGGCCGTGATTTGCGGCAGTTTCCGCACGCCCATGAAGAAAACCAGTGTGCCACGGCATGCCGCAACGTCCGACCAGTCAATGCCCGATTCATGCTTGCTCGGATCTTCGTGCCCGGTGACGAAGGTGACCGCAGACGCAAAGTCGCGGTGAGTTACGGGGATGCCCGCATAAGCGGGCACTGCCTGCCCAGCGGAGACGCCAGGGACGACCTCAAAGGGGATTCCTGCCTTGGCCAGTTCCTGCGCTTCCTCGCCGCCGCGTCCGAAGAGAAAGGGGTCGCCGCCCTTCAGGCGGCAAACCACTTTCCCTTCCTGTGCTTTTGAAATAAGAAGCTGGTTGACCTCTTCCTGCGAAATTTTGCGCTTTTCCCCATGTTTGCCGACGACGATCATTTGGGAGCCCGGACGGGCGAAGCGAAGCAGTTCCTGGTTGGCGAGGAAGTCGTAAACAATACAGTCGGCGCGCTCGAGAACGGCTTTGCCCTTGAGCGTCAAAAGGCCGGGGTCGCCCGGCCCTGCACCGACGAGATAGACTTTGCCTGGCATAAAGACTTGTCCGTGGTCACGCCGCGCCGGGTTCGTTGTCCGTTGCAATCTGAAATTGACTGATATCTCGTGGCGACTGGCAACGGACTTGTGCCTAGTTGCATTAGTAATCGTAATTATTCATGGCTCGCGGAAGGGCGGGGCTTTAGCCCCGCCGCCTCAGGGCGTGAGGTTGAACGGGCCCTTAGGCCCTGAAGCCACGTTGCTTCAGGGGCTAAAGCTCCTCATTCCGACGCGATGTAAGCGGCGGGGCTAAAGCCCCGCCCTTCCGCCCCCGATAAATAGTGTCGCTAACTTCCGCAACTTAGCACTACGGACAACTGACAGCGAATTCTCGCTGGCTCACCTTACGGATTCCAAGATCTCCCTTGCGCCCCCCTTGAGCAAATTCTCAGCCACCGCCGCGCCGAGGCTTTCCGGGTCTTTCTCCGAACCTGCGGCGGCGGCTCGAACCAAACGGCTGCCGTCCAGGCTGCCCACGACGCCTCGCAAGCGCAGCCGGGCGTCCTCGAAATTCGCGTAAGCTGCGATGGGGACCTGGCAACCTCCGCCCAGGCGCCGTAGCATGGCGCGTTCGGCGCGGACGGCGAGGTGTGTGGCCGGATCATCGAGCGGCGTCACCGCGCGTGCCAACTCCGCATGACCCTGACATATTTCGATCGCCAGCGCGCCTTGTCCCACGGCGGGGCAGATCTGGTCGAAGCTAAAGTAACCGGTGATGTACTCCCGCAGGCCAAGCCGGTGCACGCCCGCTGCCGCCAGAACCAGCGCCGCGCAATCGCCCCGTTCCAGCTTGCGAAGCCGTGTGTCCAGATTACCGCGCATGGCGACGAGCTCCAGGTCCGGCCGGAGATGCCTGAGCTGTGTCTGCCGGCGGGGGCTGCTGGTGCCCACACGCGCGCCCGCCGGGAGCTGCTCGAAAGGTTTCCCGCCCGCAGATATGAACACGTCGCGCGCATCTTCACGGGGCGGCACCACAGCCAGAATCAGGCCTGCCGGTAAAATGGTCGGCAGGTCTTTGAGGCTGTGGACAGCCAGGTCCACTTTGCCTGCCAGCAGGGCCTCCTCGATTTCCTTGATGAACAAGCCCTTCGTTCCTGCTTCGGCGACGCTCTGGGCAATAGTATCGGGGAGAGGCCGCTCGGGCGGATAACTTTGCAACTTGTCACCGGTAGTCCGGATGATCTCAATGGCAATTTCATGCCCGGCTGTACTGAGCTGGTCCTTTACCCAGTTGGCCTGCCACAGCGCCAGTTGACTGCCGCGCGAACCAATGACGACTTTCATGATTCCAAAGTCCCAAGTGGCTTCAAGAAGTGACGAGTGACGAGCAGAAGTACAGGTGCCAGGTGTCAGGTTTCAGGTGTCTGTGAAGAGCAGGCGGGAAATTTGCAATGACAGACTTCTGACTCCTGTCTTCTGACTCCTGTCTTCTGACTCCTTGCTCCTCACTCGTCACTGCCCTTTCAGTTTGCCAGCCCGAAGATCTTCCGGACGAGCCTGACGAGGTCCACTTGTTCCGGCTGGCCGGCGCCGCTTTTGAGCTCGGTGATGGGCCCGTGCAGGATCTTATTCATGATGCCGCGGGTGAGGGCTTCCACGGCTTGACGTTGCTCGGGCGTCAGATTGACCAGCCGGCTTTGGTAGCGTTCTATTTCGCCCGCGCGGATGGCGTTCAGCCGGTCCTCGAGCGCCACGATGGTGGGTACGAGGTCACGCGAAGCGAGCCGGCGCATGGTTTTCTGGACTTCCTCCTGCACAATCTCCTCGGCCCAAACGGCCTCGCGTGCGCGCTGTTTCTTGTTGGCCTCCACCACTTGTCCCAGGTCGTCAATATCGTAGACGAAGGCATTATCCAACTCGTTGACCAGGGGATCAATGTCGCGCGGAACCGCGATATCCACGAAAAACACCGGACGGTTCCGGCGGGCCGAGAGGATTTTCGCGACATGTTCTTTGTTCACAATGTAACCAGCAGCACCGGTGGAGCTGATGACGATGTCAGCCTTGGGGAGGTGTTCAAAGAGCTGTTCGAAGGCGATGGCGGTGCCGCGAAAAGCCGCCGCAAGCTGCGCGGCGCGCTCGTAGGTGCGATTGGTGACGTAGATGGCGCTGGCCCCGCTGCGCAGCAGGTACTTGGCGGCCAGTTCGCTCATCTTGCCTGCCCCGATTACGAAGATGGTCCTTCCTTCCAGACTGCCAAAAATCTTCTTGGCCAGTTCGACGGCGGCGTAAGAGACGGAAACCGCGGCGCTCCCCAGTGCCGTCTCGCGTCGCACCCGCCGCGCCACGGCCAGGGCCTGGTTTACGATCTCCTGCAGACTGCCGTTCAACCCGCCGGCTTCGCGCGCCAGGGCATAAGCACGCTTCAACTGGCCGAGGATTTGAGGCTCGCCCAGAATCATCGAATCGAGACTGGAGGCCACCCGGAACAGGTGACGCACAACTTCCTGCTGCTGGTAGCGGTAAAAGAAGCGCTGGTACGGGCCGAGGTCCAATTGGTGATGATCCGCCAGGAACTGCTGGATGAGGGGTTCAGCATCGACGCTGTCTTCTGCCGAAGTCATTACTTCAACGCGGTTGCACGTGGAGAGGATCAGCCCCTCGTGGATGCCCTCACGATGAATCAAGTCGGAAATCGCTTGCGCCAGGCGGGGCTCAGGGATATGCATCCGCTCGCGGACCTCGACCGGAGCCGTGCGATGATTGATGCCAATAAGGGCCAAATTCATAGGTCATCAAACCGGAAGCCCGCTACTTCCACTGCTGGTGCGATGATTGATGCCAATATGAGCCAAGTCCATTGGGGCTGAGCGCTGGGGACTGGGACAATTTGAAATCTCAAGTTCCAGATTTCGGATTTCAGATTTCAAATCTCAGATCTCAGACTCCAGATTTCCAATTTCAGGTTAGAGATTTCAAACTGCCCCTTTGTTTCCCTCTGCTAACTGCTGACTGCCACCTGTCGCGCAAGAGGCCTCTGACCTAAAGAACCCACCACGGCAGTCGCCACCCTCCAGCTTTTCTCCAGCGCCTATTGTCCACTACCTATTGCCCACTGCCTTTGGAGAACCGCAGGTCCCCCAGCGCGCCGGGGCAAGCTCCGAGCGGGACCTGCGCTACCGCCGCTTTCCGCCTACTACCTTCTGCCTACTGCCTTCTGCCTACTGCTTACTCTCCCTACGGTCCCTGCCGAAGGGTGGGCACGTACCCATGAGGTCCACTCAGCAGGCTCACTCCCAGGAACGTCGCCATGATGGTGGCAAAGCCGAAGATCGCAACATAAGCCGCCCGACGGCCGCGCCAAGCGCCGCTCACACGAGTGGAAAAGAGCACGAGGTAAATCAGCCAGCTCAGCAACGACGCCAGTATTTTCGGGTCAAATTCCCAGGGTCCCTTCCAGGTCCGGCTCGCCCAAATGAAGCCGGTCAGAATGCCGAGGGTCAAAAGGGGTAGGCCGAACAGCAGCGAGCGGTAGTAGATCTCATCGCACAGTTCCAGCGACGGCAGGCGGTAATAGAACGCCCGCGGCGTTTTCGATTTCAGTTCCTTTTCCTGCATCAGGTACATGACCGCAGCCACGAAAGTCAGAAACAATGCCGTGTAGCCCAGGATAGCTGAGCTGATATGGACTGCCAGCCAGCCACCGCGAAACGCCGACAAATCAAAAGGCCGTACAGGTCGAAACGCCGAGATGAGCGTCAACACAAAAACAAAGGGCAGCATGAAAAGGCCAAGGGAAGTAATACGGTAGCGCAAATAGAGAAAGAAGAAAGCCACAGTCACTAGCAACGCATAAAAGGATAAGGCGCTGCGGACGTCAGTTACCGGCAAGCGGTGGATGCGCGCAGCCTCGAGGGCGATGGAGCCCGCGTGTGCAAGCAGCCCGAGTCCCAACGCCGCCAACGAGGCGGGGGAGATCGATGGGCGGCGATCAGCCACGGAAGGGACGAGGAGAAATGTTCCGACCCCGTAAAGAACGAGGCCAACCCACAAAAGTACAACCTGCATATGAGCCTCAGCAGTCAAGCCTCAGATAAACAAATTATAGCACCAGGGAGACTAACGCAGTTGCTCCTCTGAGGTGAGCACATCAAGCTGCATGGTTTGCTGTTGCCTCTCCTCGATATGGACGGGCGTGCCGCGGTCCTCAAAAGCTTTGAGGAGGTCGGGATCAGTGTAGTTTGTTCCTTGCACGGGCTCCCAAGCGAAAAGTTTGAAGTCGCCGGGCGGCAGGCCCGACAGAGCGAAGTGGCCGAAAGCGTCGGCCGCCTTCATGCTATACATTTCCTCCCGATCTCGGTGCGGTGGGTCCGGCACCAGCACCACCCAGGCCCCGCTCACGGGATGCAGCTCTTTCAACACAGTGCCGTCCACACGTCCAGCATCCGGGGAGAGAACGATCTCGATACGGGCCGGGGGTTGGCTGCGGCTGATGGTTAGTCCGGAATCGAGCACCTCGCTTCCGCCTTCTCGAGCCGATTTGACGTAGTACTCTTCGGGATACCCGAAAACGCGCAACCGGTAGTCGCCGTCAAACACGTCCTGCAATACGAAAGTCCCATCCGGTTTGATTACCGCGTTCCCGCTTCCCATCGTGCTGTCGATGGGCTGCAACCACAGGCCCAAGTGTGTGAAATCGAATGGCTCGCTACCCTCAACGCGAAACCTTCCCGCTAGCGTATTGGGGCTGTCCAAGACGACGGCGACACCATCGAGGTTGGCGTTACTGACCTCAACCGGGACCTTCCCGTAGAGTTGCCGTTTCCCGTCGTTCCAAAAGGCAGAGAGGTTATAAGGCCCGGGTGGAACGTCGCGAATCTCAAAGTCGCCTGAGTCGTTTTGCACAGAGCCGCCGTAATTTGAGAAGGAATAGCCACCTCCGGCGGCGCGCGGGTCGAGCGAAACGCGGATACCCTGCAGCGACTTCACGGCGCCATCCACTATGACGCGTCCCCGGACCATGACCGCGTGCGCCGGCCTAAGGTCCACATCGATGCCGGAGACTTCGGCGCCGGGTTGGACCTGAACCGGGGTGGCCTGCGAGGTATCGGGCGTATTGGGGTGAAAGGTGGGTAGATAAATTTCAGCGGTTGGCTGGCCTTGGTTGGTTCGCGGAGGCTGGTACATTCCGGCCACGAGATAGTTCCCCGGCTGTAGCCCCCAGATGCGGTACTCGCCAAGATCATTGGTCTGGCCGCTGCCCGCCTCGCTGACTTGCCGGCGAACGCCAGAGCTGGTGAGGCGTAGAGCCTTGACTTGTGCCAGCGTCACCGGGTCACCATCTTCATCGTAGACGGTCCCCGTGATGACCCCGGGTGGCACCAAGCGGAAGGCGATTTCGCTTACGTTTTTCCCCGGCGTGAGGTCGAGAATTCTCGCTTGGGCATTCCCCTTGCCCTTGTCGGGAGCTTGCTGCATGTATCCATTGCCCTGTGCTTTGATCACGTACCGGCCTGGGGCGATGTCGCGAATGATGAAGCGACCGTTGTTTTCCGTGAGCGTGGAGGAGGGTTGCTGGCTCCCGCCGAGGGGGATGAGTTGGACCGCCACATTTTTTATGCCTTCGCCGGTCGTGGATTTAACCACTACACCCTCCACGCTGCAAAGGTCCGAGGGTTTTCCCGTCGGCTTTTGAGGAGCAGCGTTGGGTTCCTGCCCCGCCACCCCCATCGCGCCGACGAGAAGCAAACACAGGGCTCGGATGATTGACATCCCTATTGCCTATCCTCGGGACTCACGGCAAGCATCAGGAATATTCCCACTACGGAAGCCACCATCAGGGTTGCCATCATGCGGGTTGCAGAAAAGCGCGAGAGGGCGCCTGCCAATGCACTCCCGATGAAGCTGCCGAAGAACTGCGCCGTGTTGTAAATCCCCAGGGCCGTACCGTAGGTGCTTGCGGGCGCGAACCTGCTTACCAGGCTTGGCAGGATGGGTTCGAGTCCGGTAAATCCAATGTAGAAAAGTGTGCCTGCGACCATCACTCCCGCAAGGCGGTTGGGGTCCAGACCTGCCGCGTCAGGCCTGAAAAGAAGAAGGGAACTGGGGATGAAGGAGAGAAAAGCCAGCGCAGCAAGCGGTCTAGCCCATCCGTGGTCCGCGCCGCGCGAGAACCCGAACATGGTGAAGCCGCTGATCAACACCATGGGCAACAGGATGGTGTAGTAGTGGTTCATCTTTACGTGGTGTTGGCCGGTGACAATGAGGGGAAAATAAAAGAAGAAAGTGGCCATGAACAAGTTCATGAGGAAGCCACCTGAAGCAAGAGCCAGGAGCGAATTGCTGGCCAGAACCTGGGACATGGGTGCAGGGGCGCGGGCGGTGGGGGGGGCGTCGGGAAGATACTTGGCCAGCAAGAGGTCCGTCCCGAGTCCCAGGATTCCTGTCAGCCAGAAGAGGAACGGGGTTCCCAGAATTCCGGCGAGGATCGGCCCACCGATGATGCCGATGACAAAGGCCGCCCCGATGGGAATCCCCAAGAAAGCCATCGCCGTAGACCTGCGCTGGGGCTCGATGAAATCGGCCACGGTGGCAAACGCCACAGAAATAATGGCTCCGCCCCCCTGAACCAGACGGCCAAAAATCAGAGCGCCAATCTGCAAGGAGTGAGGAAACCAGTGGGGGGTGGCGCAGAGGAAAGAACCCAGGCTGAAGAGCGTCATGCCCAGCAGCAGGACCTTGCGGCGGCCAATGCGATCTGAAAGTCGGCCCATAGGGATTTGCAGGATGGCCATGGTCAGACCATAGCTGCCGAAGGCGAAACCGACCAGAAAGCGGGAGTTTGTGAATTGCAGACCGTAAAGCGTAAAAATCGGCAGAACCAGGAAGAGCCCCAACATGCGCAAGCCGACCACGCTGGCGAGCGCGAAAAGGACCTTCCGTTGCGTCGGGGTAAATGCCACGCGGTCAGGTTTGGTGAGGGTAGACATCTAAGAGCAGTGACAAGTGACAAGTGAGGAGCAAGGAGTCAGAAGACAGGAGTCAGAAGTCTGTCGTTGCAAATTTCCCACCTGCTTTTCACAGACACCTGGCACCTGGCACCTGCACTTCTGCTCGTCACTTGTCACTTGTCACTCGTCACTGTTTTTCCGCAGCGCCTTTGCGGCGGTCACCACCGATTGCATTTTGGCAATCGCCTCGTTCACAGTCCGGGTTTTCAGTCCGCAGTCCGGGTCCACCCAGATGACTTCCTTGGGAAGGACTTCCAGGGCTCGATGCAAGCGCTGCTCGACCACCGCCTCGTCTTCGACCACGTGCGTATGGACGTCCACCACGCCCAAACTGAGGTCCTTGGTGTAGCGGCTTTTCTGGAAAAGCTCCAGCACATCGAGGCCGCTATTGGACGTCTCCAGGTCGAAGTTATCGACCGGGAGATCCAGCATGCTCGGGTAGATGTTTTCAAAGGCGCCATAACAAATATGCGTGATGAAGTAAGCCGGCAGGCCATCCGTCACGATGTGCATGGCTTCGATGGCGACGGATAGCTCCTCGGGCTTCACGGAGATGGCGGGTTCATCGATCTGGATGATTTTTGCCCCCTCCTCGATTAAGGCCTCAACCTCTTTGCGGATTTCCTTCGCCAGCGCCAGGCAAGCGGTGCGGCGATCCGGATAGTATTCAATGAAGGACCAATCCATCGTCGTGTAAGGGCCGGTCAGCATACCTTTCAGGGGTTTCGAGGTGAGGCCCCGAGCGTACTTCCACCACTCGACGGTGATGGGCTCTTCCCAGCGGACTTCGCCGGTGATTATGGGTTTGTGGTAATAGCGGTTGCCGTATGAGCGGACCAATCCACCTTGCTCGAACCCTTTGAGGTACTCGGAGAAATAGGCCACCATATCGCTTCGATACATTTCGCCGTCGACAAGCACGTCGACACCCAGTTCTTCCTGCTTGCGGATCCAGAACTTCGTCGCTTGGCGTTCCGCTTTCTCCAGCGCGCCGCGACGGATCCTCTTATTGGCGAAGTCCGCCCGGGCTTTGAGCAGGAAATCGGGTTTGGGAAAGCTTCCCACAGATGTGATGGGGAAAAGGGGTAAATCGATTCCCAATCGTTGGAGTTTCGCTCGGCTCACTCAGGGCTCCCTAAGAATGTGTTCTTGATTACGGTCAGATGTTTTAGCTTTTGCAATGCCCTGTCACGCGGAAGGAACTCAAGGCCGCAAGAAGGGCCGAGATAAGCACGGTTCAAATCAGCGCCGCGGGCAAGTTTCTCAAGCTGCCGGGCTACAGCGGCGGGATCTTCAAGCCTCGTATTGCGCCCGTCTACAAGGCCGAGGGCCAGGGTCCTGGCGGTACCATTTGAAGCTACCCTATCGACGAGACTCGGGTTGTAAGTGAAATCGAGTCCCAGGAGGTCCACCGGCAGCGTTTGGAGGTGATCATAGATGGGGCCGGGATCCCCGAAGTAAAAGACCAGCGCCAGTTGCGCTGAAGCCTTGCTCATCGCCAAGGCGGTGAGGCTCTGCTCGAGGCGCGGGAAATCATCGGGATATTTGAGCAGGGCAGGCTCCTCCACCTGGATGACTGTTGCCCCTGCCGCCGCCAGTGCGGCGACCTCGGCCGCCAGCGCAGCGGTGTACCCTTCAAGCATCTTATCGAACCCACCCACGCCTCCGTTTTCTTCGATGGAGTGCCGGGCCAGCGTGTAAGGGCCCGTCAAAACCGCTTTCACGGGGCGCGTCGATTTCTCCTGCGCATACTTGAAATCTGCAAGCAGCAGAGGCTCGGTCCGTTCAATCTTGCCCTGCACAACCGGCTGGCGGAAGTAAAAGTTCGTATCAAAGAACCTCAATAGACCGTTGATTCGTACCCCGGAAAGCTTGGCCGCGAGGTGGGAGATTGGATCGGGCCAGCGGATTTGGCCGTCCGTCACGAGGTCGAGGCCGGCCTCCGCCTGCTCGGCAAGCGCCAGTTCCGTCATGCGCTCCTCGGCGGCCCGAACGTCTTCGTCGGTTTTCTCGCCCCTATCCTGCTGGGCGATCGTGCGGCGCAGGAGTTGCTGCTCAGCATCGTCCCCAATACGCGGGTAACTGCTGTGATTGCACAGTGTCAATTCCATGTTGGGTTGGTTACTCCCCTTGCAGAAATGCGCCAGTAGTCCGTTGTCAGTGGTCCGTTGTCAGTCGTCAGTTTTCAGTTCGCAGAAGTCAAATACGGATTTCTGCTTGGCTTGTGCTGGCCTACTCCAACCGACGAACAAATTATTGTTGCACGCCCAGAATACTACGTATAAGTTACGACGGACCACTCGCCACTGACCACTGAGAACTGACTACTGACAACTGACTCCTGACAACTCTTCTACTCGACGTACTCAGCCTTCACGGCTTTGGGCAAAAGGCCCCTTTGGAAGCCCCGGTCAAGCAACTCTTGGACGGCGAGGCGGCCACGCTGGCCGTAGTCGAGGGTCCAGTCGTTGACGTACATGGCAACAAAACGGTCGGCAGTCGGGGTGTCCAGGCCGCGTGAAAATTGTTGCGCGTAGGTCAAGGCCTCTTCGCGGTGTTGCAGCGAAAACTGAATGCTCTCTTTCAGTAACGCTGCCACCGTGTGCCGGGTGTGGCTGTCGAGGGTCCGGCGGATAGCGTTCCCCCCCAGCGGCAGAGGCAGCTTGGTCTCCTGGTACCACCACTCACCGAGATCCAGGACCTTTCTGATGCCGGCTCCGGCGTATGTCAATTGGCCTTCATGAATCACCACGCCCGCGTCCGCTTCACCCCTGGTGACGGTTTCCAGGATTTGGTCGAACGGAGTCACGACCGCCTCAACATCCGGCTCATAAAGCTGCAACGCGAGGTAAGCAGTGGTCATCTTCCCGGGGATGGCTACGCGCTTTCCTTTCAAGTCGCCGGGGCCCAAATAGGCCCGCGACACCACCACCGGCCCGTACCGATCGCCGAAACTGGCGCCTGAAGGCAATAACACGTACTTATCTTCGAGATACGGATAGGCGTGGAAAGAGATCGCCGTGATGTCGTAAATCCCCTCCAGGGCTTTCCGGTTGAGAGACTCAATATCCTCGAGGCAGTGAGTGAACGAAAGGTCCGTCGCGCCGACCTTCTTCGTCGCCAGCGCGTAAAACATGAATGCGTCGTCGGAGTCAGGACTGTGCGCCAACGTCAGCTCGACAGCGCTTGATTCGGTTTGGTCGCCCTTCTGGACAAACGACAACGCCCTTGCTCCCTCTAAAGGATTCGCCCCATGACTCACAAGAGGCATTCTACCATCGCGGCCGAGTTTTCTCAACCCATAAAGGAAATAATACCAGAAGTATTAAGACCGTGAATAAGCTTCCCTCGCTAATGAATGCCGGTGGCGGGGGTTGTTCCGGCCACCTCGGACCTTTCCCGGACGGCGCGCTTGGCTCGCAGCGCTTGGGCGGCAACGTCACCGTCCGGATCATGTGATAAGCGGTCGAGTTGGTCCAGACTGGTTTGATCCCCGCTGAACATGAGCACCGTACATAGTCTCTTCCGCACCTCGGCATTAGGGCTTTGAAGGTAGGGGTACAACTTGGACAGAAAGGCATGCGTCCTTGCCAGTTCGATGAGGTAAGGCTGAGCTACGTCCCCGCGCGTCCTCGAGGAAAGTTCGTTCACGAGGTCGCTCAAGTAGTCGAGTTTACCGAGAGCCGTCATCGCAAACTCCATGGCCAGCCTCACCTCGGCGTCTCTTTCCTCCGCGAGGGCCTTCTCCAGTTCGGGAAGGGCTTTGGGGTCGGCGGCCCTTGCCAGACCTTCGGCAGCGGAAGTGCGCGTTGCCTTATCGTCGCTCGCCAGCGCCTTGGTGAACAAAGGGATTGAGGTGGGGTCGCCGAGGTAAGCAAGGCCTTCCAAGGCCTTTTCTTTGCTCTTGGGGTCCGTGTCGTCTCCGAAAATGGATTCCAGTTTCGGTACGGCTTGGCGGGTTCGAAGGATGCCAATCGCAACGCAGGCCTGTTGCTTGATGTCCTTATCCGGGGAGTCCAACAAATCAACTAATTGCGCGCCGGCCGATTTATCTTCGATCTTGGATAGGGAGTTGAGGGCTTCAAGAGACAGCGCTTCATCGGAGGAGTGGGCGGCTTTAATCAGGTCCGGGACCGCGCCTCGCGCTACCAAGGTGCCAAGCCCTTTCGCCGCTTCGCGGGAGGCGCGGTTCGAACGGGTGCTTTTCAAGGTCGCATCCAAGGCCGCTACCACCTTCGGTTCCACAGAAAGTCCGGGGTCGATTCGGGTAGTGTCCGGATCGAAGTGTTCCTTGGCGCGCTTCCAATTCTTCTTTACAAAGCCGCTGAAACCAGGGCTGGGCACGATTCCGGTGTAGTAGCCAACCAGCGATTGCACGGCCAGGACGCAAATTTCCTCATTCATATCCTGGTTTGCTTTGATAAGGGCGTCCAGGGTCTCCGGCTGGTGCATCTGAGCCAGCGCCAGGACCACCTCGCGGCGAACTTTTTCGCTCGGGTCTGAAAGTGCCTCCGCCAGCGCCGGAATGGCCGACACATCCTGGGATTTGCCCAGATCGCGCGCCGCCCTGACGCGAACCTTTTCATAGGGGCCCTTGAGTAAGCCGACCAGCGGATTCGTTGCGTTGGCGGAAGCATTCGACGGCGGGTTTGCCCCCTGTGTTGTTCCGGCACTCGGCGCCTGGCCAAAAGCAAAGGGGAAAGCCGCTGAAAGTAGCAAAAGAACCGACACGCAAGAAAGAGCCAATGATCGCCCCATGCTTTCACCTCAGGAAATCGAGATACGCTGCCCGCGCGCTCGGCCGGTGGCATATGCTGCGGCTTCTCCAAGCACAGGCGGATGGCCGCTGCAGGGCCCTGTGAATCCGGAAGTTGCTCAGCGGACTGACCCACCTACATAGTACACGTTGCGAATGATTCATTGAAGGCCACAAAGTGTCTGCCAGGCACAGGGCAAGACATTTGGCGGTCGGCCCGCCGCGGCGGGCCAGTTAACAGTCAGAATCGGCGAGTATTGCTTTCGCCCTTCATATGCTGGAGCCAGGACAAGAACAGAGGGCAATCGCTGTGGGGAGAAGGAACAAAGCAATTCAGAATCCATCATTCACAATTGCCCCAGCCGCAAATCCCCAGCGCCTGACACCGGTTAGCCGGAACCTGCCTTTCTGCCCTGCCTGCTGTCTACTGCCCTTTATTTTCAATAACATTCCCGGATTGAGACCGAATCTCCTTTGTTTTCAAACACATTCCCGCTTCGCCATCACTTTTTCCACAGCGGTCCTTTGTTTTCAATAACATTCCCGCGTCATTCATGCAAAAAATGAATTCTTCTTCGAACTTCCCGCTTGGCGACATGGAGTGGAATGGGCCATTTTGACTGCATGGCAGGCGCCGGAATTATTCTTGGAGTGCCCTTCCGTTGTCTTTGAGCCACGCCAAGGACCCGTGGGGTGTGGGCAACGGCGGTCAACTACCAACTCTAATCTCACACATATAGGCTACATTAAAGCGGTCCGTATGTCAAGAGACATGTTGTCACTTTGCGCGGAATGATAAATTGGTAGCGCGGAGTTGTTCTTGAACTCCGCGGCTTGTATACTCGGGAACCACCGAAGAGCCGCGAAGTTTGAAAAGCAACTCTGGCGACCTGCTCCTTCTTGTCAACGTTGATGGGGGATTCACCCAATGACGGCACGAATCACACAAATTACGTCGCCAGAAGCCAGAGAGTTAGAGAAGAAAAAGGCCGAACTGGCAAGTCTGGAGGCGAGACTAGCCGAACGTGAGTTGGATTTGGCGACTCTTCAGGCCGAACTGCGTAGCTTCGAGGGAACCTACTTGCGCATCGTGGGCTCCCGACTCGCTGAGCTGGATGAAATCGAAGCTCAAATTGCGGAGGCTGGGGCTCGCAACAAGCCGAAAGACCGGGAAGCACAAGAGCGAGCCTCGCAAGCCCGCGCCCAAGCTCAAGATTCGGCCCAGGCCGTGGAAGCTGAACGAGGGGCAGGCAGGCGGGAACCGTTCTTGCCATCGGAGAATCTGAAGAAACTCTACCGTGAGGTTGCCAAGCGCATTCATCCCGACCTTGCCACCGACGAAAGCGAGCGCCAACGCCGGCATGAATTGATGACTGAAGCCAACCGCGCCTACGAGGAGGGCGATGCGGCTCGCTTGGAGGCAATCCTCCGCGATTGGGAATCCAGCCCGGAATCTGTGAAAGGTGAAGGGCCGGGCGCCGAACTCGTTCGCGTCATACGCAAGATTGCCCAGGTCGAAGATCGGCTGAAGGCTATTGATGCAGAGATTGCCCGGCTGGAGGAATCCGACCTCTACCACTTGAAAAACCAAGTGGATCAAGCCGAAAAGGAAGGGCGTGACCTTTTGGCTGAGATGGCAGCACGGGTGGACCAACAAGTTGTGGAGGCGCGAGGACGATTAAGATCGATCAAGGGACAGGACGCCACTTTATGAGCGAGGACGACAATCAGGTTCCGAGTGCTCTTGTCGCCGTGGCCACCAAGGCCCTTACTGTAAGGTCGGCAGCCCTTATAAGGCGAGGACTGGCTTTGGCCAAGAGCCTCCAGCCGGGCGACGCAGCGGCTCACTACAACCTCGGCGTGGCGCTTTCGAACAAGGGCGATTTGGATGGAGCGATCGCGGAATGGCGTGAGGCGCTACGCCTAAATCCCAACTATGGGGATGCCCACTACAACCTCGGCGTGGCACTTTGGCACAAGGGCGATTGGGATGGAGCGATCGCAGAAAGCCGTGAGGCGCTACGCCTAAACCCCAACCATGACGGTGCGCATTACAACCTCGGCACGGCGCTTTGGCACAAGGGCGATTGGGATGGAACGATCGCGGAATTCCGTGAGGCGCTACGCCTAAGACCCAACCGTGACCGTGCGCACTACAACCTCGGCACGGCGCTTTGGGAAAATGACCATGCGCACGTTTGGCTCGGCACGGCGCTTTGGCACAAGGGCGATTGGGATGGAGCGATCGCGGAATATCATGAGGCGTTACGCCTAAACCCCGACAATGACCGTGCGCACTACAACCTCGCCATCTACCTCGAAAACAAGAGTGATTGGGATGGAGCGATCGCAGAAAGCCGTCAGGCGCTACGTCTAAACCCCAACCATGACGGTGCGCATTACAACCTCGGCACGGCGCTTTGGCACAAGGGCGATTGGGATGGAGCGATCGCGGAATGGCGTGAGGCGCTACGCCTAAATCCCAACTATGACGGTGCGCACTACAGCCTCGGCGTGGCGCTTTCACACAGGGGCGATTGGGATGGAGCGATCGCAGAATATCATGAGGAGCTACGCCTAAATCCCAACTATGACGATGCCCACTACAACCTTGGCGTCGCGCTCGGCGACAAGGGCGACCGGGACGGGGCCATCGCCGAATACCGCACCGCCATTCGCCTCCAGCCTGACTACACATTGGCGCACTACAACCTGGGCAACGCGCTCCGCAAAAAAGGGGACCGGGATGGGGCCATCGCCGAATACCGCACTGCCATTCGCCTTCAGCCGGACCTCGCAGCGGCTCACTACAATCTGAGCAACGCGCTCGAGACGAAAGGGGACCGGCAGGGTGCTCTGGAGGAATCCCGCACGGCCTACATGCTTGATCCCAAGAACTCGACCTATAAGAGGAAACACGAGCGCCTGTTGCAGCGGGGGACTAAATAATGATGAGCGGGAGCAAGCGTAGCATGGACCAATAACCGTAGCGCCGCCTTGCCCCCGGAGGCCATGTGTTCAGTGTGGGGGCGTGGTAGAATCAGACCATCAAACGCAGGAGGGCTAAGCTATGCAAGCGACTTTTTCTAGGCCCGACAAACTGACGGATGGACAAACGATCTTATACGAAATCGACATGCTTCGATTTGCAGCCAGCCGGTTGCTTCGCGGAACGTGGGAATCGGATAAAGACCAATGGGCCTGCTTGGAATGTTTCCTCGTGCACTACAGAAACCTGATTGAGTTTCTTGGAAGGGAACAGCCCCGCTTTCCAGACACCGACCTTCATGTGTCGAACATTTGGCAGCGACTTGGTGTGGCAGAACCAGCGCAACTTTCAAAAATCCGTGAGCAGGGCGGGAAATTGTGGCACAAGTATGAGGGCGTCAAGGACAAAATCTCTGTGTACTTACAACACTGCACAACCCTACGGACGGAATCGAAATCGTGGGAAGTTGGCGTGATGATTAGAGAGATCGAGCGTGTTCTTTCTGACGTGGAAAAAGCAATCAGGGACGGTTATCAGCCATGGACAGCGGAGCGCCCGGTCGAGTTCCTTGGCGCAGCATCATACAGCGGGGCAACGGGCGGCACTTGCCCAGCAGTTGTTCAGTCCTTTTCTCCGCCGGTTCCGCCCAAATCAAAGAGATAACTAAGCTCTTCTCACCGGTTGCACCCAAGGGGCGCGGACCTACAAAACAGGTCCACGGTACTCGCTATGCGCGACCCGCGCCCGCGTTGACGTAGTTGCCGACGCGCGGTAGACTGTTGTCACTATGCAACAGCGAGGCAAGAATGCCTCTCTCCTTGTTTCGGTAGTCTACTTGTACATGATTACCGTAATGTTCGCCCTCCCCTACTACAACTGGCGGTACGCGACGGAAAATGGGTTTCTCAAATGGCTACTGTGGGGCGAAACCGTACCGACCGCAAAGGCCTTGATATGGCCGTATTATGCTCTCAGCCATGGTACTAAGCACGCTGGACTAGAGACAGTGAGCAGGCGCGCGGACGTCGCCTCGCTGGACAATCGGAAGCGGTGGGAAGCTCATAATTCCGCGGGGACCAAAGAGGCCAATCAGGGTCACTACAGCAACGCCGAGAGCGAGTTCAAAGCCGCTCTCCAGGAGGCCGTGGTAACCGACCCCCAAGGCTCCGATCTGGCTGAAACCCTTACCAATCTAGGCACCCTTTACTACACCGAGGCGAAGTACGCCGAGGCAGAGCGGGGTAGCGCGGAGGTACGCGCAGTTTGCGTTCCTCCGCGGCTTTTCAACGCGCCAACATGGTAACGTCATTTACCGAAAAGGGCCGCAAAGGAGGGCAGACTACGCCCACCTTTGCGCTACCCCTACCTCCGGGCTACCCGCTCACAAACCGAGGGGGGATGGGAAATGCTGTTCGGTTATATTTTAGGACAGGCAATGGCCGGATTTCTCATTTCGTTTATCATCACCGGCCTGTGCTGGCTGATCGCCTGGCGAAAAAATCCAGTATGGCGAGCACGCTTCTGGTGGGTTACATTTGCTTTAGCTGGCGTTCTAACAATTGGTTGCGCCAGTGGCCAGCGATCCGGCGAGCACATGGCATCTGATTTCGCGGGCATTATCCTATTCGTCGTCGCGCTGACCCTAAAGAAAAATTGATATGAGCTTCCAGGTGGTCAGGCCCCAGGGAGCCATCTCTGCCGCCGACTAGCAACCGCCTCTTTTTGTTGTGCGCATTTGCTCGCAATGATAAGTGGGGCCAACCACGCACCTCGTCTAAAAGGAGGAAGACTGTGTACAACAAAAAGGTGATGTGGGTCTTCTTATTCAGCATCTCTATAACACTTTGGCATGTGAATCTGATCAGCGTTGAACTTTCAGATTTTCAGGAAGCATTGGAACTCCGTAGCACTTCCGGCATACCAATCTATTTGACAGCGTTCCAGCAATGGACTTTTGATATTGTGTCGCTGCTCTGCGACGCACTCATTGTCTCAATAGGTGTCAGCTTATTGTACTATTTCATAAAAGGACTGCCGACTTATGTGGGCTTATTGTTCGGCCTTTTGTCGAGATATGCTGCTATTGGACTCTGGCTTGTTATTTATGTGGTGGTTAAAGCATCGTCCGGCAGTCTGGCCCCCACGTCTTTCCTCGGTGAGTTCGCTAAGCAGCTTGATTTGCGGGTGTACATAATTCTCTGTTTACAATTCGTAGTGACGTTGTGTTTTTCATACATGGGTTCTATTTACGGCGAGCGTGCGGACTATATCGATCCTATGGACAGGGACCTTTGCTATCTCTGCGGAGTGCCCAAGAAAATCTGGTTGCTATTGATCGTCGCATTCAACCCTGTACTCAGATTTTTGTCCAAACTGACCATCGTACAAATCTATGATGCTACCGACAAGATAACAAGCATGAGATTTTGGAAGGATACCTTCTCGCTTTCCAATTTGTTGAGCGACGACAGTGCCAGAGGAGTGCTGGGTTAATGGGTAACATCATGGTCATTGTTTTTGCGTGGGGTATCGCTGTGATTCTTTTCTCATTCGGCTTAAATGCAATAAGAAACAAACAAGTTAAGCATAGATGGCTTAGAATATGTGCCGTGTTTGTCTTCGTCCCAGTCATCATCATTATCGTACCTCTTCTCAGAAACAGAACGTGGTTTTTCTAACCACAAAACTTGAGGCCGGCTGGCGCAGAGCGCCAGCTCTGCGCTTGGCCAGTTGTCGCGCTTCGACACCGCAGAGCTTCGCTCTGCGCCAGCCACGAAGTAGCTTGCCTCTGTACCGGTCACTTCTTTTCCGCGTCTCCCCGTATCAACGAGGCAACATCCAGAAGCAGCTTGACATCCACTTGCCCTTTGCGCCGATTAAGCTCCTGAATGGCAGCCTGTTCTCCCTTGTAGGTCAATTTCAGATTGTTGAACCCGCATTTCCATTTTGAACTCCACCTGTGAATCTTTGGATGTTGGCCGTCATCAATATTGATGCGGGTTTGAACGTGATGCAGACACGCCGGAGGTCAACACCCAATGGGTGAGAGA
>Ga0182011_10001068_pt1 | contig 23957 bp, 15 predicted proteins | sample 711E1DmetaG_FD_120481 | JGI IMG/M metagenome (GOLD analysis project Ga0182011, IMG submission 120481) | Permafrost microbial communities from Stordalen Mire, Sweden - 711E1D metaG | ecosystem: Environmental > Terrestrial > Soil > Wetlands > Permafrost | place: Sweden: Stordalen | collected...
ACTCTCACGCAAAACAAAAAAACGGATCAGCTACACAACAGCGCCCCGCGAAACCATCGCGCAACTCCCAACTTAAACAAACTTCATTGCTCTTCTGCCAAGCTGTGAGAAATGTGGGCTAGATGCCGAACGCCGTATGCGGAACAGACGCTTCCATCATTGTGGGTTCGCCGGGTGCGTCTCAAACCACTTCCGCGCCCGTTCCTGTTCGCGGGATAGATCGTCTGGCGTCAGGTGAGACGCGGCTTCATCTCGAAACTTCGCAATCTGTTTCGAGTCCGAGGCGTTAGGCTTGCCAGCAGCCGCTAGATCAAGCCAGAAGTAGGCTTCCGCGTAATCTTGGGGCACTCCCAAGCCCCCCCCCATATTGCAGGCCAAGCAAATACTGCGCGTTAGCATTGCCCTGTTCAGCAGCCTTGCGAAACCAAAGCGCAGCCTGAGCGTAATCTTGGGGCACGCCCTGGCCGTCGCGGTACAAGACCCCGAGGTTGTGTTGTGCCTCGTCATTGCGCTGGTCGGCAGCCTTGCGAAACCAAAACACCGCTTGCGCGTAGTCCTGGGGCACACCATGGCCCATGTCGTACAAAGCCCCGAGCATGAATTGCGCCTCGGCGTTGCCTTGTTCGGCGGCCTTGCGATACCAGGTTGCCGCTTGCGCGTAGTCTTGGCGCACACCATGGCCCATGTCGTACAAAGCCCCGAGCATGAATTGCGCCTCGGCGTTGCCTTGTTCGGCGGCCTTGCGATACCAGGTTGCCGCTTGCGCGTAGTCTTGGCGCACGCCTTGGCCCCCGTAGTACATCATGCCAAGGCCGCATTGCGCCGCAGCGTCGCCACTGGCAGCTTGCTGTTCGAAGGCGGCGATACTCTCTTGATCGAACGCTGGCGGGCCGCTACACTGTGCCGCCTTGGGCGTTTCAGAAAGCTGCCCTGTCGCGAGCATTTGATCGGACGCTGGCGGCGCGCTCTGCTGTGCCCACGCGCCGGAGGCTGTAATGAGCAGCAACACTGCGCCGAGCATCGTCAGAACTACTTCCAAGATTCGTTCACGGCTCATGATCGTTCCCCGTTGACCGGGATTTCCATTTTAGCTTCCCGGTCGTAGCAAGTATACGGCGGGTGGCCGGCGGATTGATGGGTGAGGCGATTTTGGGTGCCGTCGTTTTTTCAAGGGGTGCGGTTTTTGACGTTTCCGGGTTCGGAGTTTCACACGGCTGCGCCCAGGCGCCATTGGATGCCCCAAACCAGCCGTTCGCTGCGGTGCTAAGCCGTGGAGATTCAATGCGTTGATTCCGGCGCCGTGGAATGGTAGCCTCTTTGTCGAGGAAGTCTGCCTCCCCGGAAGGTGCGCAGGCAATAGAAGTGTGTCGAAGCTGTCCCCTCGCAGAAGACCAGACGATAGGAGAGAAGTTTTGAGCGAATCCAAGAGGAATTTTCTGTTTACCTCAGAATCGGTAACGGAGGGTCACCCGGACAAAATTGCCGACCAGATTTCTGATGCGGTACTTGATGAAGTGATGCGCCAGGACCCCAAGGGTCGCGTGGCGTGCGAGACGCTGGTCACCACGGGTTTAGTGGTCGTTGCGGGGGAAATCACCACCAGCGCCCACGTGGATTACGACGAGCTTATTCGCAAGACGGTCGAACAGGTCGGCTACGACAACGCGCTTTTCGGTTTTGACGCCAACACCTGCGCGGTGATGTGCACCATCAAGCGCCAGTCTCCCGACATCGCCATGGGCGTGGATACGGGCGGCGCCGGCGATCAGGGCCTCATGTTCGGCTTCGCCTGCGATGAAACCGAAGAACTGATGCCCATGCCCATCCAATTGGCGCACCGCCTGACGCAACGCCTCGCGGAAGTCCGCAAGAGCAAGAAAGTGGATTTCCTCCGGCCCGATGGAAAATCCCAAGTTACCGTGGAGTATCGCGACGGCAAGCCTTTCCGCGTGGATTGCGTGGTGATCTCGACGCAGCACAGCGACACCGTGCCCTACGAAGACCTGCGCCACGCCATCATGGAGCATGTGATCAAGCCGATCGTCCCCGCGCACATGCTGGACGCAAAAACCAAATACCACATCAACCCGACGGGAAGATTTGTGATTGGCGGGCCGATGGGCGATGCCGGCCTGACCGGACGCAAGATCATCGTGGACACTTACGGCGGTTACAGCCGGCACGGTGGCGGCGCCTTTTCCGGCAAGGATCCGTCGAAAGTGGACCGTTCGGCGTCTTACATGGCCCGCTACATCGCCAAAAACATTGTCGCGGCGGGTCTCGCCAGCCGCGCCGAAGTGCAATTGGCCTACGCCATCGGTGTTGCCGAGCCCGTCTCGGTCATGGTGGACACTTTCGGCACCGCCGCCATCCCCGAAGAAAAGATCACCGCGCTCGTGCGCGAGCATTTCCCGCTCACGCCCAGAGCCATCATTGAGGCGCTCGACCTGCGCAAGCCCATCTACAAGCCGACCGCGGCCTACGGGCATTTTGGCCGCACCGGCCCCGGTTTTACCTGGGAACGCACCGACCGCGCCGACGCGCTGCGTAAGGCTGCGGGTCTCGGAGCAGTCGCCGAAGTCGCGGCACGGCGTTAACCGAAGCGGCACGCGCCGCTGTCCGGTGGATGTGGCGGCGGAAGTTTGTCACTTATCGCAGGTGTGTCCCGCTTGTCGAGGTGAAGTCCTGGATGTAGAACTGCCCTTGGTTCGCGAAATCTATTAATTGAGGAGTGTACGAATGGCAACGGCTGAACTGAAAAAAGGCGATGTGAAAGATATCGGGCTTGCCGATGCGGGCAAACGCAAGATCGAATGGGCGGCACAGCAGATGCCGGTGCTGGAGTCCATTCGCAAGCGATTCGCGAAGGAGCAGCCGCTGAAAGGGCTGCGGGTTTCCGCGTGTCTGCACGTGACCAGCGAGACCGCGAACCTGATGATTGCTTTGCGGGACGGCGGCGCGGACATCGTGCTCTGCGCGTCGAATCCGCTTTCAACGCAGGATGAAGTGGCGGCCTCGTTGAATCGCGATTTCAATATTCCCACGTTTGCCATCAAGGGCGAGGACAACAACACCTATTACGAGCACCTGAAGGCGGCGCTCGAGCACAAACCGCAGTTCACCATGGACGATGGCTGCGACCTGGTGACCATGCTGCTGACCAAGCGGAAGGACCTGGTGCCGAACCTGATTGCCGGCACGGAGGAAACCACCACCGGCGTCATTCGCTTGCGCGCGATGGCCAAGGACGGCACGCTGAAGTATCCGATCATCGCCGTGAACGACGCCATGACCAAGCATTTCTTTGACAACCGCTACGGCACGGGCCAGTCCACGCTGGATGGCGTGATCCGGGCGACGAACGTGTTGCTCGCGGGCCTGAAAGTGGTCATCGCCGGCTACGGCTGGTGCGGGCGCGGCGCTGCCATGCGCGCCAAGGGGCACGGCTCCGATGTCATCATCACGGAAATCGATCCAGTGAAGGGCATTGAAGCGGTGATGGACGGCTTCCGCGTAATGCCAATGGCAGAGGCGGCCAAGCAGGGCGACATCTTCATTACCGTCACCGGAAATAAAAACGTGATTCGCCGCGAACACTTCGAGGTTATGAAGAGTGGCGCGATCGTTTGCAATTCCGGCCACTTCAACGTGGAAATCGAGATTCCCGCGCTGGAAGCGCTCTCCACCGGCAAGAGGGAAGTGCGCCCGTTAGTGGATGAATTCCTGATGAAAGACGGGCGAAAGATTTATCTAATTGCCGAAGGACGCCTCGTGAACCTTTCGGCCGCCGAGGGCCACCCGGCTTCGGTGATGGACATGAGCTTCGCGAACCAGGCGCTTTCCGCGGAATACCTGATGAAGCACCACAAAGAGATGAAGCCGCAGGTGTACGTTGTGCCGGAGCACCTGGACCGGGAAATCGCCAAGCTGAAACTGGAGTCCATGGGACATCGCCTGGACAAGCTGACAGCCGAGCAGGAACGGTATCTCGCTTCGTGGCAGGAAGGCACCTGATCCGGCAAGACTGCGCGAAACGATGGTGAACTCGAAGGGGCGCGGAAATCCTGCGCCCCTCCTTTTTGGTGAGCACGATGTGGGAGTATTGCGGACATTCGCTGGATGTGGCGCGGCTGCGCGGCGCGACGTATGCCGACGTGCGCGTGATGCACATGCGGCAGCGCGACCTTACAACAAAAAATGGACACGTGGGGACACTCGGGCAGAGTGAATCGATTGGCCTGGGAATCCGGGTGATCGCCCAGGGTGCGTGGGGATTTGCCTCGACGGACGTGCTGACGCGGGAAGGCGTGGCGGCTTGCGCCGCGCAGGCCGTGGCGATTGCCAAGGCTTCGGCGCTGGCAAAAAAGAAGGATGTGCGGTTGGCTCACGAAGCGGCCTACGTGGATAGCTGGCAGAGCCCCTTCGTGAAGGACCCTTTCGAGATTCCGCTGGAAACGCAATTGGATCTGCTCCTGGCGGCGGATGAGGCCATGCGGCGGGTGAAGGGCGTCACGCTGACGGAAACGGACATGCAATTCCGCAAGGTGGACACCTGGTTTGCATCGAGCGAGGGATCGAAGATTCACCAGCGGCGGGTGGTTTCGGGCTGTGGGATTGTGGCCACGTGCTTCCAGGGCGATGCCATCCAGAAGCGCTCGTATCCCAATAGTTTTGGCGGACAGCACGTTCTGGGCGGCTACGAATTGATCGAATCGCTGGATTTGCTGAAACACGCGCCGCGGGTTGCCGAGGAAGCCGTGGCCTTGCACGGTGCAGCTCAGTGCCCGGAGCGCACGGGCACGCTGATCCTGGGGGGCAGCCAGCTTGGATTGCAGATTCACGAATCCATCGGCCATCCCATTGAGTTGGATCGCGTGTTGGGCCAGGAAGCGAATTTTGCCGGCACGAGTTTTCTGACGCTGGATCAGTTGCATCACCTGCGTTATGCCTCGCCCATCGTAAATGTCGTGGCGGATGCGCGCATCGCGCACGGACCGGGGCTGGGCACATTTGCGTATGACGACGAAGGCGTGCCGGCGCAGTGCATTGACATCATCAAGGCCGGTAAATTTTGCGGATATCTTTCGAGCCGGGAGACGGCGCATCTGGTCGGCCTCGAACGCTCCGGTGGCACCGTGCGCACCGAGGGTTGGAACCGGCTGCCCATGATCCGCATGACGAACGTGAGCATTCGGCCTGGGCCGTGGACCTTGGAGAATCTAATCGCGGATACGGACGAGGGCATTCTCATGGAGACGAACCGCTCCTGGTCCATTGATGACCGGCGCTACCAATTCCAGTTTTCCACGGAAATCGCCTGGGAGATCAACGGCGGAAAGAAAACGCGCATGCTAAAGAATCCCAGCTACAGCGGAATCACCACGGAATTCTGGAACTCGTGCGACGCCATCTGCAACGACGACCACTGGCTGCTCTGGGGCACGCCGAATTGCGGAAAAGGCCAGCCGATGCAGACGATGGGGACGGGGCATGGGGCCTCGCCAGCGCGTTTCCAGAACGTGAAAATCGGCACGGCATTTTCAGAGGAATGAACGCAGGGATAACCATGCGGGGAACAACGACAAAAGGAGCGAAGGCTAACGGCGAAGCACTCCGCGACGTGCGGGAATTGCGCGCCATCGCGGCGACGGTGCTCCGCCTAGCGAAGCTTTGCGGAGTGAAGGAGACGGAAGTGCACGTCGAAGAGGTGGTCGACGCGCTCACCCGCTTTGCGAATAATGCCATTCACCAGAACGTTGCGGAACACGGCTTGACGGTGTCGATGCGCACGGTGGTGGACGGGCGGACCGCTCGTGTAACCACCAATCGCGTGGGTGAAGATGCGTTGCGCGCGGCGCTGGAAAATTCGTTGGCATTGGCAACGAGCCAGCCGGAAGATCCGCATCTGCTGCCCCTGCCCGGCAAACAGAAGTATCGCGTGCTGCAACGGTTCATTCCTGCCACAGCGAAGCTGACGGCGGAAGAGCGCGCGCGTGCGGTCAAGCGGGCTTGCGAACTGGCGGAACGGAGTGGCCAGGTGGCAGCGGGAATTTTCGAGAGCGGGCAGAGCCAGACGGTGATGAGCAACTCGCGCGGCCTGTTCGCGACGTACCGGCAAACGCAAGCGGAGTTTTCGGTGACCATGCAGCACGGCGGCGCCGCGAGTTGGGCGAAAGCCAACGCTGCCGATGTGCGCGCGATCGACCCCATCGCCCTGGCGCAGACGGCCAGCGAAAAGGCAGCGCGCGCGCAGAATCCCGTGGAACTGGATCACGGGCGATATACGGTCATCCTGGAACCCGCGGCCGTGCTCGATCTCGCGGGTTTTCTTTTTTATGACTTTGCCGCGACGGCGGTGGAAGACAAACGCTCCTGCTTTTCCGGGCGACTCGGCAAGACGCTCTTCGGCAAAAACATCACCATCACGGACGACGTCTATCATCCGGAGCAGTTGGGCCCGCCATTCGACGGGGAAGGGCTGCCGCGCGAACGCGTCGTGTTGGTGGAGAAAGGCGTGCTCCGCAACCTGGTGTACTCGCGGCGCTCGGCGAAGGCGGCGCGTAGCAATCCCACGGGCCATGGTTTCGCCCTGCCCAACGAGTATGGGGAAGCGCCGATGAATCTGGTGATCGGCGGCGGGAATTCCTCGCTTGAGGAGATGATACGCTCCACGGAGCGGGGGCTGCTGGTGACCCGGCTGTGGTACATCCGCGAAGTGGACCCCTACGAAAAGATCATGACGGGAATGACGCGGGACGGTTTGTACCTGGTGGAGAAAGGCCAAATTGGCCGGGCGGCGCGGAATTTTCGATTCAATCAATCGATTTTAGAGATGCTTGGGAATGTGGAACTGCTGGGAGCAGCGCACCGGGCCAGCGGCGAAGAATCCATGGAAATGGTCGTTCCGCCCATGAAAATCCGGGGATTTCAATTCAGCGAAGTCACTAAGTTTTAAGGAATTAGGTTGCGCAGCCGGCGGCGGAATTCCGATGCATTACAGAAAAATTCTGCATTGTACATTCCTGGGCGTGGCGATTATTACACTATTATGTGTAGCCGCCGCGCGCAGAGGCCCAGTTGGCGCCAGCCGAACTGGGGTCACCCGGACCACGACGCTTGTGGAACTGGGTTCATTGCGCGATTAAGCGGACCTCCCACCCACGAAGTTCTCCAACAGGCATTGCAGGCACTGGAACGGTTGTCGCATCGCGGCGGGGTTGACGCCGATGGCGCGAGCGGCGATGGCGCGGGTCTGTTGACCAGCCTGCCCGCGGCTTTTTTTCAGGCGCGCGCGGCGGAGCAAAATATCCAGCTTGGCGAAAAGTTTGGCGTGGGCATGCTGTTCGTGCCCGCGGCGCGCATGGCCGATGCGCGCGCGGCGATGGAAGAGGCCATCGGGCGCGGGAAAATGCGCCTGGCGGGCTGGCGGCGCGTGCCCGTAAATTCAAACGCATTGGGCCCGCGCGCGTTTGAGAGCATGCCGGAGATCTGGCAATTTTTCATTGAACCGATCCCCACAAAGAACGGGACAGCGAACTCCGCGGCGAAATTCGAGCGCAGCCTGGCATTGCTGCGGAAACGCGCGGAAGCCTGCCTGCCGGAAAAGTGTTACCTGTGCTCGCTCTCTTCACGGACGGTGGTGTACAAAGGCTTGCTGACGCCCTGGCAGTTTCCGCAGTTTTACGAGGACCTGCGGAGCGCGGAGTTTGTGGCGCGGTTCGCCATATTCCACCAACGATACTCGACGAATACGCAGCCTTCGTGGCAACTGGCGCAGCCGTTCCGGTATGTGGCGCACAACGGCGAAATCAACACGGTGGTGAGCAACCGGCGCTGGCTGCGCGCGAAAGAACGCAAAATCCGCAAGCACATCGGCGTGGGGAAATGGTTTCATTTGCTGGAAGAGAACGTAAGCGATTCGGCGAGTTTTGACAACGCGCTGGAATTGAAATTACTGGAAGGGAAGAGCGTGGAATCGGCGATGCTCTCGCTGGTGCCTCCCGCTTTCATGCACGATCCGTTTCTTTCCTCGGAAGTGCGCGCGGCGCTGGAGACGTTGTCGCATGAAGGCGCGCCGTGGGATGGCCCGGCGGCGATGGTTTTCAGCGATGGTGTTTCGGTGGGCGTGAAGCTGGACCGCAACGGGTTGCGGCCCATGCGTTACACGGTGACGCACGATGGCTTGGTAATCGCCGGCTCGGAGACGGGGCTGGTGGACCTGGAAGAATCGCGCGTGGCGGAGCGCCACCGGCTGGGGCCCGGCGAGATGATCCTGGCGAATCCGCAGGCCGGAGTGCTGCTGCGCTGGAGGGAATTGCTGAAGAGCGTGACGTCGCAAGTGCCGCGCAGAGCGGTGAGCCACTCGCGCCTGTTGAAGCTGGAATCGCGGGCCGCGCGCGTGGCGGTGGCCGAGCCAAAGCGCATCGCCGGCGCCGCGGGATGGAGCGAGGACCAGTACAAAATTTTATTCCGCCCGCTGCTGACGGGCAAGGAAGCGGATTGGAGCATGGGCGATGACGCGCCGCCGGCATTCCTCTCGGCGTTGCCCCGGCCGCTCTGGGATTACTGCAAGCAGCGTTTCGCGCAGGTAACAAATCCGCCGATTGATCCGCTGCGCGAAGCCCACGTGATGTCTCTCGAGGTGCCGCTGGGGCACGGGCAATTCCTGCTGGGGCCGATTTTGAGCGCGGGAGAGTTGGCGGCGTTGTGCGAGACGCTGGCGCCCGTGCAAACCCTGGATTTCAGTTTTCCTTCCTCCCAGGGAGTTCCGGGTGCGCGCCGTTGTTTGACTCAGTGCATTTCTACCCCTCTGAGTAGCGGCGAGCGCCCGGGGCTCCTCCTCCTTTCCGATCGCGGCCTTGGAAGGGATCGCGCGGCGTTGCCGGCGCTGCTGGCCGCGGCACGGGCGTGGAAAAACCTGGTGGGGCAGGGTCTGGCGGATTTGCCCGTGGTTGTGGAGACCGCGCAAGTCTTTGACACGCATCATGTCGCCATGCTGCTGGCAGCGGGCGCCAGCGCGGTCGTACCGTATCTGGCGGAAGATTTTGCGGAGCACGAAGAGGCGGGTGGATTCGAGAAGGTGCGCAAAGCGATGTATGGAGGATTGCGCAAAGTGCTGGCGCGAATGGGAATTTCCACGGTGGCGAGTTACCGCAACAGCCACCTGTTTGAAGTGCTGGGCCTCGATGAAGACATTTGCCGCGACTACTTTGAAGATGCGGGATTTTATCCGGGCACAAAGACGCTGGAGCTGTTGCTGCAGGACTATCTGAAGATGCATGCGGCGGCCTTCGGCGGGGAATCGGACGATCTTGCGGATCACGGGCTCTACCGCTACCGCAAGGGCGCCGAGTTGCACGCCAATTCGCCGGAGTTTATTCGCCGCATGCACGCGCATGTGAAGCAGCCGGATGCCGAGCATTACAGCGCGCTGGAAGAAGTGCGCAAGGCGGCAGGCACAACGTTCTTGCGCGATTTGCTGGAAATGCTGCCGGAACAGGCGGTGCCGCTCGAGGAAGTGGAATCGCTCGAATCCATCTTGAAGCGCTTTAGCACGCAGGCAATGTCACTCGGGTCGCTCAGCCCCGAAGCGCACAGAACGCTTTCGATCGCCATGAATCAACTGGGCGGGCGCAGCAATACCGGCGAGGGCGGGGAAGATTCCGACACTTACCGGTTGCAGGGCGCCTCGTGCAAGGTGAAGCAGGTGGCTTCCGGGCGCTTTGGCGTGACCAGCGAATATCTGGTGCGTGCCGAAGAGCTGGAAATCAAGATGGCGCAGGGCTCGAAACCTGGAGAAGGCGGCCAGTTGCCCGCGAAGAAGGTGACCGAATACATCGCGCGCATCCGCCACGCAACGCCCGGCACGCCGCTGATTTCTCCGCCGCCGCATCACGATATTTACAGCATCGAGGACCTGGCGCAATTGATTCATGATTTGCGCGCCGTGAACCCGCAAGCGCGCATCGGCGTGAAGCTGGTCTCCGGCACGGGAATTGGCGTGATCGCCGCGGGCGTGGCCAAGGCCGGGGCGAACGTGATCACCATCAGCGGGCACAATGGCGGAACAGGCTCCTCGCCGCTCACTTCGATCAAGAACACGGGCTTGCCGTGGGAAATCGGTTTGCGCGAGACGCACGAAACGCTGTTGCGCGCCGGATTGCGTTCGCGGGTGCTATTGCGCGTGGATGGCGGGCTGCGCTTTGCGCGGGATATTCTCATCGGGGCGATTTTAGGCGCGGACGAATTTGGATTCGGGACGGCGGCGCTGGTGGCGATCGGTTGCGTGATGGCGCGCCAGTGCCACTTGAATACCTGCCCGGTGGGCATCGCCACGCAGGATGAAACATTGCGCACGCGGTTTAACGGAAAACCGGAGATGGTGGTGTCATATTTCCGCGCGCTGGCGGAAGAGATTCGCAAGAGCATGGCGGAACTGGGCGTGCGCAACCTGACGGAATTGCGCGGCTGGTACGATCGCCTGGAAACGCAATCGGGGCTGGACGCGCTGCTGGTGATTCCGGCGGGCAAGCCGGCTCACGTCGTGGCGCAGCAGACGACCGTGCTGGATACGGGATTGCCCGATCAGGAATTGCTTTTGGAGAAAATGCACCTGGCGGGAGCTGCGCCAGCAGCGATTCAGAATATGCACCGCAGCGTCGGCGCACATTTGAGCGGTGAACTCATGCGGTGGCGTTTGCGCGATAAGGAGACCGACCCGGTCACCTTGGAATTTCAGGGCTTCGCGGGACAAAGCTTCGGCGCGTTTCTCACCGCAGGCGTGACGCTCAAGCTGCAAGGCGAGGCGAATGATTACGTCGGCAAAGGGCTCTCCGGCGGCACGGTGGTGATTGCCTCTGGGAAGAATGCTTCCAAGCGCGGCGACGTGCTGGCGGGCAACACGGTTTTATATGGCGCGACTTCCGGGCAGCTTTTCGTCGCGGGGCAAGCGGGAGAACGCTTTGCGGTGCGCAACAGCGGAGCAGTGGCCGTTGTGGAAGGCGTGGGCCAGCATGGCTGCGAATATATGACCGGGGGCATTGTGGCGGTGTTAGGCCCGGCAGGCTTGAATTTCGGATCGGGGATGACCGGCGGGCTGGCGTACGTTCTTCGTACCGAAGCGGAACACATTCTCAACACAGAGTTCGTCCAGCCGCACGAATTGGAACAGATGGAAGAGCGCTGCCTCCGCGGATTGCTGGAAACCCATCTGACGCTCACGGGCAGCCCGCGCGCGTTTCGCTTCCTCGCGATGCCGTCGCTGCCATTCCTGCGCATCCAGCCAATTCATTTCCAGGGAACCCTGGAAGGGGCCTGGAAAGCGGCTGCGCCGCGGATTGGCGATTGGCTGCCCACTCCCGCTGCCGCAGAAAACTATTTCGGGGCGCAACCCAGCCCTGCTCCGCAGTACGCTTGAGTCCTGCGGAATCTTTGCCATAAACTTACAAAATATTCGCTATACTCCTACGAGAGATTCCAACTATGGACTTCGATCAACTCAGTACGTTTGTTCAGGTATCTAAACTCAAGAGCTTTTCCAAGGCGGGACAAAAGGTGTTTCGCTCGCAGTCCGCTGTGAGCGCGCAGATTCGCCAATTGGAGCAGGCGTATCACGCCAAACTGCTGGACCGCTCCGCGAAGTCGGTGGAACTGACGCCGGCGGGCGAGGTGCTCTTCGAGTTTGCCGAGCGGCTGTTGCGGCTGCGCGACGAATCCATGCAGGTGGTGGCGGACCGTGGCAATGTCGTGCAAGGGCCGGTCGCTTTTGGCGCCAACGAAGCGACCTGCTTGTACCTGTTGCCGGATATTCTGGCGGAATTTCAGCGGCGCTACCCCCTGGTGCAAATCAGCATCTACCGCAACTTCAGCCACAAGATCCTGCAGCGGCTGGAAGAAGGGTCGCTGGATTTGGGGATAGTGACGCTGCCGGTGAAATCCCCCAATCTGAAGATGCACACGATCAATCGCGACCGGCTGCGGTTCATGGTGAGCGCGAAGAATCCGATGGCGCAACGCAGCCATGTGACGTTGGAGGAGGTCGCCTCCTCGCCGCTGATTTTCCCCAAGACCGGGTTCACGCGGCAGGTGCTGGACAAGCTGTTCCGGCCGTACCGCTCGCGCTTGCGCATCGCCATGGAATTGCCCAGCATCGGCATGATCAAGACGTTTGTCGCGGCGGACGTGGGCATCTCGATCATCAGCGAAAGCTTCGCGCGCGATCAGGTGAAGAGCGGCGAAGTGAAGCTGCTGAATGTCGAAGGCTTCGATCTTTACCGCGAACTCGCGCTGGTCTACCGGCGCGACCGCAGCCTGCCACGCGCGGTGCAGGCGCTGATCGGGATGATTCGCGAAATCCGCAAGCCCGGCGAGGCGCAAAGCTAAGCTCTGATTCGCTCACGTCCTTTGGCCGGTACGCTTCATTCCGCTGGCTTGCGCGCAGACTCTTGATACCTTTTGGCTCCCACCACATCTAATTAGGCATGGAACGCCGCCACTTTATTTCCATCGCGGGTGGGCTTGGGATTGGCCTGCTCGTTCCGGGGCTGGCGTATCGCTACATGATGCGCGGGATAAACGTTGGAAACGCCAACGTGCACGCGTATCTGAACGATGGGCCACAGGCGGCCTTGCGCGCAATTACGCCGACGGAAGACTTGTATGTGATGTCGTCGCACGGCGAGCCCGCCGTGGATGAAAGGACGTGGTCGTTGGCGATTAACGGACTGGTGAAAAACCCGCTGAAATTCAGCTACGCCGAGATGCGAGCGCTGCCTGCGTACGAAACGACGCTGACGCTGGAATGCATCTCGAACGCGGTTGGCGGACGATTGATCGGGAATGCCAACTGGAAAGGCACGCTGCTGAAGCCGCTCGTGGAGCGCGCGGGCATTCTTCCGGAGGCGAAGTACGCGGTGTTTTACGCGGCCGAGGGCTACACTACGGGGCATCCTGTCGAGCGCTTTGCGGACCCCGCGAATTTCCTGGCGTATGAGATGAATGGCGAACCGCTGACGCGGCAGCATGGATTTCCGCTGCGCGTGCTGATGCCGGGACGCTACGGCATGAAGATGCCCAAGTGGCTGACGCGCATCGAATTCGTGAACAAGGAATATCTGGGATTCTGGGAATGGCAGGGCTGGTCGAATGTCGGGGACCGGCAGACGCGCACGGTTGTGGACGATCCGCAGAATCAGAGCAAAATCAGCGGTGACACGTTTGTAGTGACCGGGTACGCGCTGGCGGACGTTTCCGGCGTATCCAAAGTGGAGCTTTCCACCGACGGTGGCGACCACTGGGAAGAAGTGGAAATCTTCAGCAACCCGCAGCCAGCGCAGGTTTGGGCCTTCTGGAAATATGTGTGGAAGAATCCGCGAAAAGACAAGCACACGCTGAAGGTGCGCGCCACCGACGGGCGGGGGAAAGTGCAGACCTCGATGGAACGCGGCGAATGGCCCGATGGCGCAACGGGATATCACACGATTGATGTGACGGTGGTTTGAGAATCGCGGAATAATTGGTGAGCGTGCGTTATTTCGCGCTGAAGTCGAGGCTGGCGATGGCGTGGGCGATCACGTTTTCCTGGATCTGGATGAGGTCCGTGTCCGCGAAGGTCATGCCGAGGACGGTGAAAATTTCGCCGCCGCGCGCGACTACCGCCAGTGTGCCGGACCAATCATGTCCATCGGCCACGCCTCGATAGCGGTATTCGATGGCCGCCTGGCCACCCACAACGGTCTTGCGCTCGGAAATCAGCCGGTAATTCTCATAAACCTCGTGGAGCCGTTCTTCAACGGTCTTTGCGGAAGCGTCGAGAGGCGTCTTGGTTTTTTCCCGGGCCACGACGAGCAGCGTGGATTCGTTGGAGGTCCCCATGGCCACGATCGCATTCGGCAGAGTTTGCCCCGCGCCATCGATGAGCTGCCAGCTTGGGGCCTTGAAGATGCGGAATCCAAATTCGTGGTTGATGTAGAGATTGCCCTGAATTTCTTCGCGATTGGCGGGAGGCTCCTCCTTCGGCGGCGGAGGCGGCGCCGCGGCAGCAGCCAAAGCCGTTTTGGGCACAGCGCTCGGCGTTTTGAACGCGGGCGGCGTGGAATCGGGTTTGTTGGAGGAGACCGGAATTTCCGGGCGCACGGCCAGATTATTGATGATGGGGGTGTTGGATTTCGCGTTGGCATTGGTGACGCTGGCCGGCGGTTCTTTGCTCTTGGTCACGGCAGGCTCCGCCTTCGGTGATGCGTCGGCGGCGGGCTTTTTCGGCGCGGCGGCTGCCGCGGGCGTGCTGGGAATAATTTCTGCGATCTTGTCTTTTTCCACGAGGACATAGCCATAGTCGGTTTTGACTTTGAACATGTTGTCTTCGTAGGCCACGATCACGCCGTAGAGCTTCTTGCCGTCCTTCAAACGGATTTCGTCGGCGCGGCCAGGCGCGGCGAGGCTGCCCCAGGTGAACAGAGCGAGCAGGGCTGCGAGGACCCGGAAATGGCTGGAAATACTCATGAGGAAAGTATGCGACCGGCGACTGGGAGCCGCAACAGTTAGCCGGGTGGCGGTGTCCGGCGTGCTACCTCCGCGAGAATGGCGGCGATCCGGCGGACCAGGCGATCGAGTTCCGCGAGGGCGGCGTCCAGGCGGGCGCGCACAGGCTCGGGGAGGCGCGCGTGATTCTGCTGCAACGCCAGAGCTTCGGCGAGCATGCGCAGCTCCTTACGGTGGCGGGGATTCAAGCGTTCCCAGAGGCGGCGCTTGCTGCTGCGGTTGCGGCCCAGCCAGGCTTCGGCGGATTCGACGGAGCGGCCGGTTTGCGGCTCGGGTGGGGAGGCTGGATTGTTAGTTGGTGGGATCATTTGGGAGATATCAGTTATCAGTGATCAGATATCAGGAGGCGGCGATCAGCGATCAGCGACCGGCGATCAGGAATCCTCGATGCGCCGCTTGGGGCTTCCTGCTCTTGCTTCCTGATCGCTGATATCTGATCGCTGATATTTCTCCTTAATCTGCTTGATCGTTGCCGCTCCACAAACCTCCGTTACACTCTCAATCGCTCCAACGATTCCGCCCTCACCTGGCCACCCTCCTCGACGCGGCCGGTGACGCGCATGGCGCGCGTTTCGTAGACCAGCCCGCCATATTTGTCATACGCTTCCGGGAAAAGAATCACCTCGTAGATGCCGTGCTGATCTTCCAGCGTGACGAACATCATGTTGCGGTAGTTTTTCGTGCCCACATGGCGGAAGGTCACCACCCAGCCGCACAGCGTCACGCGTTTCCCGGTGCGTTGCGGCAGTTCATCGCTCCAGGTTTCGCCGTTTCGCGGGAGGAAATCGAGCGGGTGGCCGCTGACGCACACTTCCAGAATTTCCCGTTCATAGCGCAGCTTCTGCTCCGGCGTGTACTCGGCGGTATGAATTTCGCGCAAGGCCATCGCGATGGAGTCGTCGTGCTCCATCTCCGCGAAAAGCACGGGTGAGGCGCTGGAACTCGCCCCAGAGGCGTATTCGGAAAACGCCGTGACCTTGTCATTCCGAACCCGCAAAGCGGGAGAGGAACCTGCTTTTTCCGTATCCTTTGAAGCAGTCGAGCGAACAGCGCGCGGCCGCGCATGCCCATGCTGCCCCTTGGCCTGCAGAAGATTCCACTGCCAGAGCATGGCTGGCCGCGTCATGGCGCAGACGCCGTCGAACGCGCCGCACTTGATCAGCGCTTCGATTTCATCGCGTTTCGCCGGAATGCGCGCCAGAAAATCCTCCAGCGAATGGAACACGCCGTGCTCCTCGCGCGAGCGCTGGATCGCCAGGATCGTTTGCACGCGCAGGCCCTTCACCTGCATCAGGCCGACACGCAGCGCGCGTTTACTCTGAGGCGTGAACGGCTCGCCGTCCGCGTTCCACTCCGCGGTGTACTCCATGCGCGAATGATTCACCGAGGGCAGGAGCACGGCGATGCCCCAGCGCTTCGCCTCTTCGACGTAGGCGGAAACGTGATAGAAGCCCGCACCGGCGCTGCACATGGCGGCAAGGAATTCCGCGGTGTGGTGCGTTTTCAGGTAGGTCATGCGGTAGGAGATGTCCGCATAAGTGGCCGCGTGGGCTTTGCAGAAGCCGAAGCCCGCGAATTTCTCCACCATCATCCAGGTTTCTTCGCGCTCGGCTCCTTGCAAGCCCATTTGTTCCGCGGCCTTCAGGAATTTGCCGCGGAGGCGCTCGCGTTCGCGCTGCCCGGAAAATTTTGCCGCCGAACGCCGCACCAGGTCCGCTTCCGCCAGGGACATCCCGCCCACGGCTTGCGCGATCTGCATCACTTGTTCCTGGTAAATGCAAACGCCCAGCGTGTCGCCAAGAATGCTCTTCAGCGACTCGTGCGCGTAGACCACCGGCTCTTGCCCGCGCAGCCGCTTCAGGAAAAGTTCTTTCGAGCCGTATTCGGAAGCGCCGGGGCGGATCAGCGCGAGGGCTGCGGCCATTTCCTCGAGTGTGCGCGCTTTCATGGTGCGCAACAGCCCGCGCATGCCGGGCGATTCAATCTGGAAGACGCCCATGGTGCGGCCTTCGGCGATGACGGCGCAGGTGGCGGGATCGTTTTCCGGTATCGCCGCAAAATCGATTGTTCGTGCCTTCGGGCAAGGCGTTACGCCATCCGCCGCCACGCCGCTCTTCTCCTCTACCTCCTTTACCTCCTTTATTTCCTCAACCTCTTTCTCAATGTTGTCCAGCGCCAGCGACATCGTGGTGAGTCCGCGCTGCCCCAGCAAATCCATCTTGATCAGGCCGAGGGCTTCGATCGCGTTCATATCGTATTGCGTGACGACGATGCCCTTGGCGGCGCGTTCCAGCGGCGCCAGATGCGTCAACGGGCGCGCGGAAATCACCGTGCCGCAAGGATGGATGCCCAGATGGCGCGGCGCATCGTCCAGCCGCAGGGCCACTTGCAGGATCGTCTTCCAGGGCTCGTCGTGAATGGGCAGGCTGCGGCACTCCGGCAAATTCTTGATGGCATCAAGGATTTCGCGCACCGGGCGGTGCGGCAGGCGCTTGGTGAAGTGATTCACTTCGCCGGGAGGCACGCCGAAAACTTTGGCGATCTCGCGCACGGCCAGCCGCGCGTGCATGGTGATGAAGCTGGCGATCATGGCTACATGCTCCGCGCCCCAGCGCGCGTAGACGTAGTCGAGGAGTTCATCGCGGCGCGCGCCGCAGATATCGATGTCAATGTCCGGGCAATCGCCGCGCTGCACATTCAGGAAGCGCTCGAAATAGAGGCCCCAGCGCAGCGGGCACACGCAGGAAATGCCCAGGCAGTAGGTGACCATGGAACTGGCCGCGGAGCCGCGCGCCACCGCGGGAATGCCCCGGCGATTGGCTTCTTCGACGATGTCCCAGACGAGCAGGAAATACGGCGCCAGGTTCAGTTTGTCGATGACTTCGAGTTCGTGCGTCAGGCGTGCAAGCACTTCGGGACGCAATGGGCGGTAGCGTTTGCGCGCGCCCTCAAAACTGAGCTTCCACAAATAGGAGAAAGGCGATTCGTCCGGCGGCACGGGAAATTCCGGGAAGATGAGCTTGCCGAGTTCGAGTTGCAGATTGCAGCGCTCGGCAATCTCCAGCGTGGCGCGCAGCAGTTGCGGATGATCGGGAAAGAGGCGCTGCATTTCGGCGGCGGGCTTGAACCAGGCTTCGCCGGTGGTGATTTCGGGCGGCGCCACGGTGGTCAACAAACTGCCCGTGCGGATGGCGTTCACGGCGCGGTGATGCAGATGCTCTTCGGGCTTCAGGAAGTGCACGTTGTTGGTGGCGACGAGGGGGATGCTCATTTCCCGCCCCAGCCGCTCCGCCTCCCGCAATATCCGCCCATCACCGGCAGAGAGGTGCTGCACGGCGAGGTAGAGGCGATCGCCGAAGATTTCCTTGAGCTGTGCCGAACATAAAGTAATCCCCGGCGAATCGCCCAAGTTTATGTAGCGGCCGTCTGGCGCCTGCCCCGACCTGGTCGGGGAGGCGCGTTCTTTGCGCCCCGGATGGTTTTGCGGGGCGGGCGCTTTTGCCGTGCCGCAGCATGCTGCGCCCCTACGAGCAAGATCCATCTGTAACAGTGCTGACGCCGGCCACAACGCCATCACGCCGGCGCTGTGCGTTGCCAATTCTTCCAGCGTGACGGGCCGGCTGGCGTCCTCTGCAAACGTTTCTTGTCCCAAACGCAACGCGCCGAGGTGCCGCAGCGTCGTCAATTGGCACAAGTTGCTGTACCCCGCCGCATCCATAGCCAGCAGCACCAGCGGCATGCTGCACGCTTTTCGAGTTTCGCCTTTCGAGTTTCGATTTTCGCCTTTCGAGTTTCCGCACTCTTTACTAGCCACTAGCCACTCGCCACTAGCCACTCGCCTTTCCACATCAAGCACAACACCAAGAATCGGCTTCACCCCCGCCTTCCGCGCCGCCTGATAGAACGGCACCGCCGCGTACATGCCGTTCGTATCCGTCAGCGCCACGGCGGGCATCTTCTGCTCCACCGCGGCCGCAATGATTTCCTCCGGAGGATTCACGCCCCGCAGGAACGAATAATGGCTGTGACACTGCAAATGCACGAACATGGGGGCAACCTGTGGTCTTTCGGTTTTCTGCGGTAGGGAGGCAGGAAGAGGGGAAAAAATAAGAAACTACGCCATAATCGGTAACGATTTGCCCAAACCAGCGGGACGGTCTGCCGTCTTCGGCTGCCTCATTTCGGCATGCCGCTCTTTCACGATGCTGTCATTACGGCCCAACAGGCAGTGACAGCCGTCAAAATGCATACCCAGAGCTTTCCAGAGGGCGCGATCTTCTTTGCACAACGCGGGTTTGATATTTGTTTTCAATTGGCCCACGGCAAACCGGAACATCTCCACCTGCTTTGCGAAGGGCAGCCGGTACTTGAATCCGGAAGGGTCTTTTTCCTCCGTTAAATAATCGAAGATGGATTCGTCCCGCCCGTTCGCCTTCGATGCATTTCGCAAACCGTTGTAGGACGTGGCGCGCAGAGAGCCCAAGGTAACCATCTCTGGCGAGAGGGCATTGATTCTTCGGATGGCTTCGCCATAGCCCTTCTTCCAATTTGGATAAGGGATCATGGGGTCCAGCCGGAACCGTATAGGCCAGCCGGCTCTTTTCATCTTTTTTGCGGCAGCAAACCGCTCCGAAGGCAGCGGCGCGCCATGCTCCCATGTTGCGCCGACTTCTTCCGCATTGACCGACCAGGAAAAAACGACTTGCGGCGTCGGCTTCAATTCCAGGGCATGCTGGATTTGCGTGGACTTGGTCAGGAAGATGAGCCGGTGCCGCTTTTGCGCCGCAAATAAGGGGATAATGTGATGCGTCAGCGCCTTGCCGCTCGTTTTTTTGTAGGCCGAATCAAAAACGAGGCCATCCTGCAGTTCACCCGCAATCATCATTTTGGGGATAGGGTCCGCGAGCCACTTTTTGATTTCCTCGACCATGTCGTCCACATTGGTGTAGACAAGGCCGTAGAGTTCGTCTGGCCGGAAGCGGAACCACGGCACCGTTTGCAAAAAGCAATAAGCGCACCGGTAGGGACACCCGCCCGCCACGACGAGTTGCCAGAACTTGTAGCAGACGATCTGCGTGCCCTCGCCCGGCCCACCAAACTGGCGGATAAAGTTCGATCCTCTAGGTTTAGTGATCATGGAAACAGTTTGCGTTGCCCGTGGGGATTAATAACTCCAATTTTCTTCCAAAACTCGTTGCCTTTTGGATTTTTACTCGCGAACAACAAGTAATATAGCAAGCGATTCTGATTCGTCATTACAGGTATTTGGCTGCCATCTACGATTTGATATCCCAGGGACCGTAAGTTTTCCAAGTATTCAGCCGCAATTTCATGACATGCTTGAGGGAAAGACGTTAGCGCTTCTTGAAATCGCCCCTGCCACCTATTTGTGCCAATGAAAGTATTCAACGCGCTCGTTTCTTTGCCGGTGTATTGGTGAAGATTCATCCGAATACCCATGCCCTCAGGGAAGTTTATAATAAGATCGATTCTCCTATTCAGGGTTAGTTTTTGGATGGTTTCAAAGGAAATTTGGGAAATGCCCGTTGGGTCGATGAAAGCTAAACCCAATGCCGGTGAGGCTGGTGGTTTTATGTTTCCAATCCCTTGATTACAATCTCCTTGAGTGAGCGTGATATTTTTGTTCGGTGCTCTCGTTTTTATTCGAGCATCTAATGCCTTGTGGCAATCTGGATCCATTTCGAAAAAGAAATATTTAGCAAAGTCGAACCGAAGTGCGATAAGTGGAGACCCATCAATTTCTTCCCCGGTCTCACGTATGTGGCAACGCCCAGGCCCAGAAAAAAGATCGATGTAGTACAGCTTACCGGGCCATTTCTTGCGCATTCCAATAAAGAAAATATTGAGATAGTGCTCTAAGTAGTGAAGCTTTTCTTTTGCCCAAATACCGCTGTCGCGGATGGGGAGTCCGTCAGTGCCAAGTAAACTTGCCATTATGTCGTGATTGTATATTTTCTTTGAAAATAATTATAGCTGCCTGGTAATTATTTATCGTGATAAACACGGAGTGGAGAGCACCAGGCCGGTTGGTTTGGTGGCGTAGTGCTCGCGCAGCTCGAGGCCTTTGCCATAAAACACCGCGTTCCAGCCGTAGCGCCCGCGCACGCGATCGACTTCGCGGTTGAGATACCACCGCCGGTTGGCGTCGGTATCGAACAGCTCGTTTTGCCGGCGGTCCATCTCCAAATTCATCACGCTGATGCCGACGTGGCGTATGGCCACACGCCGCGTGAAGAGCTTCGTGAAAAGTTCCCTGGCGGCGGCGAGCAGTTCGCGCTCGTCATTCGTCGCCCGCTCCAGGCGCATGGTCTGGTGCGCGGAGAAATGGTCCACATAGCGCAGGTGCACGCCCAGGGTGCACGCCTGCTTGCCGTATTCGCGCAGGGTCCCGCCGATGCGCTCGCTGAGATATTCCAGCAAGCCGCCGAGGAATTCGGTGTCAATGGTGCCGCCTTCGATGGTGGTTTCGCGGGAAACGGATTTTGGAGTCGAGGGCAGCAGCACCTCGCGGCCATCGAGGCCGCGGGCGCGCTCCCAGATCTGCTGGCCCACGGCTTCGCCAAACGCGGCGATCAGCACGGGCTTGGGAATCAGGCGCAATTGGCCGATGGTGGCGACGCCGCGTTCGGCCAGGGCCGCGGCGTGGATATGACCGATGCCGTGGAGTTTTTCCACGGGGAGAGGAGCGAGGAAAAGTTCTTCTTCGCCGGGATTCACGATGCGGAAGCCGCGGGGACGCTCCAGCCGGGAAGCGATCGAGGCCACCGCCTTGGTGCGCGCGGCGCCGACGGAAACGCTCAAGCCGGTTTTGCCGAGGATTTCCGCTTGCAGCCGCTTCAGCGTGGCTTCGTAATCGGGATACAGGCGTTCGGTGCCGGCGAAATCGAGATAGAAATCGTCCAGCGCGGCGGTTTCCACTGCGGGCGTGTAGGCTTCCAGAATGCGGCGGACGCGCTCGGCAAAATCGGCGTAGTGCTCGTACTGGCCGGGAACCACAATCGCTTTGGGGCAAATGCGCAGCGCGTCGCGGAAACTCATCGCGGTTTTCACGCCGCGGAATTTGGCTTCGTAGCTGGCGGAGGCCACCACGCCGCGGCCCACCAGCACGGGCTTGCCGCGCAGCTTCGGATTCAGCACCTGCTCGACGGAAGCGAAGAAGGCGTCCACATCCACGTGGACAATGTGCGGTGCTTTCTCTGCCGCGCGCGTTTTGCCCAGGCCCAGCCAGCGGGTGGGGAACCAAGAGCGCTTTTCCTCGGCGGCTGGCGCGGCGGAAACAGCCGCGGGGCTCCCGCCAGAAAGCGGCGGGCTGGTGAAGCGCGACGCCTCGTCCTGCTGCGCTACAGGTGCGGGAGGGAAGATTGGGGGGGCGGCGTTTTCGACACAAGCGTCCATGGCAACTCCTGGCAGGGAAGGGCATCACTTATACTGTCATCCCGCTCGCCCCGATCTTCGCGGGGAGCGAAGAGCCGATGCTGTTTCGGCTCGCAGTCGAGGGATCTCTCTTCGATTTCTCCCTCAACGCGTTTGCGGCTCGGAGATTTTCAACGGGTGGCGTCCGGCTCGGGAGAGCCCGAAGGCAATGGAGTCGAAGCCACCCGTTCCCGTTTCCTCTACCGGGAGGGACTATAGGCGAAGGAAAAGCGAAAGTCAATAGCTTTCTTCGCCTTTTCTACGCCCCCTCCTTTTCCTCTTCTTCCTCCTGATTCTTCCTAACCGCATACCCTTTCCCGCATCGAATCCTCAGGCAGTGCGAATCATCGCCTGCGCTAGACTGCAACCCAACCGAGGTTAACTCATCATGCAAAACCTGCAACCGGAACAAGGCACGCTACTGCTGCAACTGGCGCTGCCCGTGCTGAAAAACGAACATAAGACGACACGCCGGGTGATCGAAGCGATTCCGCTCGATAAGGGCGACTACCGCCCGGAACCCCTGGCGAAAACCGCGCTGGAGCTGGCCTGGCACATTGCCGCGGCAGAGCAGCGATTCCTTGCGGGCGTGGCAGCGGGTGCGTTTGACTTCAACCCGATTCATCGGCCGGAGACGGTGCGCAATTCGGCGGAATTGGCGCAGTGGTTTGGCGATTCGTTCGCCAAGAATTTCGAGCGGCTGAGCGGCTTGACCGGGGAACAGCTTGTGAAGGTGCTGGACTTCCGCGGCGTGTTCCAATTGCCGGCGGTGATGTACCTGGAATTTACGGTGAAGCATTCGGTGCACCATCGCGGGCAGCTTTCCACGTATCTGCGGCCGATGGGCAGCAAGGTTCCCGCGATCTACGGCGAAAGCTACGATTCCGCGGAAGCCAAGAAAGCCGCGCAAGCCTAAGCTGCAAGCGGAGTAAGGTTGGCTTGTCATCCCGCCTGCCTTCCCGCTCGTAGGGTCACGATACACCTGTCCCGACTCCCGTCGGGATCGTGCCCGCCTCTCTCTTTCTCATGTAGTGGCCGGTCTTCCGCGGTGTATGCGTCCCGGTTCCTCACCGGGAAGACCGGTTCTTGGGTTTCTCCTGCCTTTCCTCCCCGCTGTCATCCCTTTCTCCCCCCGGGAACGCCAATCTCACGATTGGCCTCCTCAGCGTCCTTCAAACCGCCATTCAGGAGAATGGCGTTCCCAGGTCAGTTCGTGAGATTGCCCCCGCCGTCCCCTATTGTCCTCGTCTCGCCCCCCGTCACCCATCCCGATTCGGGAAGGAACTGTTGTCACCGGAGGTACCCCCTCCCCCTGGGTGTTTTTGTGAAGCATTTCAAAACAAAGGGGTTGCAGGCGCAAGAGTGCGCAAGAATGTGAAAACAGAGGAGTTAGAAACTCACTGTTTCGATTTGCAAAGCCTTTGTTTTGATATCGATGCGCACTATTGGTGCAACGAGTGCATGTGCTGGGGATCTGCGGGGCGCGGGCGGGCTTGTGCCGAGTATTCACAATACATCTTACCACATTATTTACCAACTGTCAATCTATATTTTCAAGGTACTAGGCTGAAAATTGGAACTCTCCGTTAGGGGGTCGGAGCTTTAGCTCCGACATTAAGTGTTTGGCTCTCCTTGGGCTTTAGCCCCGGAGGAATCGGATCGAGTGCAAATTGTCCCCCGGCTGATCCCCACCGCCATTCGTCGGCCTTCCCGACAAACCCCACCGCATTCTGGAGGGACACCTGCGCCCCACGTCCGCACAATCATCTGATTTGAGCCCCGCGCCCCGCCTCTCTCCCCCCTTGGGCACCCGAATTCGTCTTTCCTGCTACGCCCGAGCCCGCCATTCTACCTTGACAGATTAACCCGCTTTATTCGCGAAGGGCAATTGAGTGAAGAGTTTTTGTACGAGCGCGACAATGGGCGAATCGTGGAGGAGTTTGGCTGAACCGGAGAACTGATTCCAATGTGCTTAGCAAGGTTCG